>Ga0131853_10027493_pt1 | contig 10208 bp, 6 predicted proteins | sample TergutLab28metaG_FD_92764 | JGI IMG/M metagenome (GOLD analysis project Ga0131853, IMG submission 92764) | Labiotermes labralis P1 segment gut microbial communities from Petit-Saut dam, French Guiana - Lab288 P1 (version 2) (version 2) | ecosystem: Host-associated > Arthropoda: Insects >... | reverse complement strand
TCTATGGAAAACGAAAACCACGTTTCCCACAGAATTACCCACACCGCTCACGGACGTACACTAAATTCATCACGGTTTACCACCGTTCCCACAGCGTCCACTGCCACTACAAAAACAAAATAATGATGAATGAAAAGAAAAACATAGTCATGTCAGTAATTTCCATGAAATTTACTGTTGACATATTTCAAGAAAAGAGATAGGAGGGCATGAAAAATGGTTAATACAAAATATCGGGAGTATTTTGATATTGATGAACAATATTTCCCACAAATAAATGATTCGTCAATAAAAGACGACCCGGACCTTTGGAAACGCACATATCCTCATACTACCTTTATAGAAATGTTAAGCAGTATGGAGCGTATATTAGCGCGTAAGGAAAAACGCTCGCTTTGGATAGAGGGCGTGTACGGGGTTGGAAAATCCCAATGTGTCTACGCCATGAAGAAAATCCTTGATGCAACGAAAGAAGAAATTCAAGAGTATTGGAGCAAATTTGAGTCGTTAAGAAAAGAGGGTGATTTGCTCGGGAAGCTTTGTGGACATAAGGATAGAGGTATTGTAACTGCTTACCGTTATGCTTCCGGTGGCATAAACTCACCGCGCGATTTGTTTTTTGCTATACAAGAAACCCTCAAGGCTGAACTAGAAAAAGCTAATCTCTACGTTGGGGAAAATACGCTAAAGGAGAGCGTTATTGCATGGATTGACGACCCTCTCAATAAGTCGTATTTCAACTCGCTTCTAAACGAGTCAAAATATGCTTCGATGTTTACCCAATCAAATGCGGATGAGGTTTTGAACTCGCTTCGCAAGGGTGGAGAAATCAAGGCACTCATGGATAATATTTTTAGATTGGCTGATGAGCGCAGAATTTCAGCACTTGATATTGACTCAGACAGATTAATTGCATGGCTTACTGATGTAATTGAAAAAAATGATGTGAAAATAGTATTTATTTGGGATGAGTTTTCCGACTACTTTGCAAGGAACAGAGAGAGTCTTTCAGAGTTCCAAAAAATTGCTGAGTTAGTCAGTCGTGTTCCGTTTTATTTTGTTGTTGTAACTCATCAATCAGGGCAATTGTTTGTTACAGCTGATGCGACATGGACAAAAATCCGTGACCGCTTTATGCCTATGCAAATTACCTTGCCTGACAATATAGCCTTTGAGCTTATTGGACACGCATTTAATATAAAGAAAGGTGCAAATGAAAATTGGGATGTTATTGCGGAAGATTTTAATGAGCAACGACTTGTAGAAGTCCGTAAGCGAGTGATGGATGCAGCAAGAGTGACAGACCCCAAAATTATAAGGAATATGATTCCCATACAACCGATGGCTGCGTTATTGCTAAAAAACATTGCAGCGGCTTTTAAATCAAATCAACGAAGCATGTTTGACTTCATAAAGTCGTCCAATGTTGACGAAAAAGCTTTCCAGTGGTTTGTTGAAAATTATGGCCCAGCCGATGACCATCCACTACTAACTGTTGATTTGCTATGGAATTTCTTTTATGAAAAAGGTCGTGACAACCTAAAGTCTGACATTCGACTGATACTTGATACTTTTGCTCAATATAAGCAACAACTTAGGGAGCCACAGCAAGAGCCTGTTTTAAAAGCTGTGCTTATATTGCAAGCCGTAGACCAGATGACCCGTGGGCAAATCAACCTTTTCAAAGCTACTGACCAGAATCTTGGTTATGTTTTTGCAGGCATACCTGATTTGGAAGGCTATGCCGCAGGGAAAGTGGCAAAAGATTTGAAAAACATGGGCATTTTGGTAACTAATCCCCTTCCCGGCAACCAATTTGCATATGCAGCCGCTGTTCTTGCTGGCGACCAAATAAAAATTGACAAGCACAAGGAAGATGTCAGAAATAGTAGCACTACTGCAAAGCTAGTAACAGAAGGCACACTTTCTACCGTTTTGTCATTAACCCCTGCCTTGCGCCTAAGATTTGAAACGGAGCCAAATACTGGTAAGATTACGCCCGTTACTCTAGCAGATTACAAACGCACAATAAACATCCTTAGCGAAAAGGCTACAGGGTGGAATTTTCATGCAGTCATTGCTTTCGCCAAGGATGAGGCAGAGCAAGTTGCATTCAGAAAAGAGTTGCAGACAATTGTTGCAGATAAACAGTATGAAAGCATCGTATTTATAGATGCACTTTCCACACCCCTCACATCAGAAAAATTTGCTGAGTATGTGGAGCATTCATCTATGGCTTTATATTATCAGGGACCGCAAAATTCTTCTTCGCGCGAAAGTGCAGCTAACGCCAGGAGGGTTTTAGACCAAGATTGGAAAAACCGTATTTACAATGGGCCTTTCATTGTTTACACATATGACAATCAAGTAGGCGAGAAAATTGTTGGCGGTCAAGCTGTTGCAAGTGTCTTGCAAAGTATAGTGGCAAAAAAATTCCCATTACTCCAGCATTTCGATTTTGCTAGAAACATAAACGAGAATCATGTAAAACTTACTGCTGGAAAAGCAAGTGCTTTAATTGGTATAACCGGAACAGGCAAAGGGGTTGTAGTTGGTTTAGAAAAGCACATATTAAGCGCACTTCACCCTACCCCTTGGGGTGCTGACAACTACTGGGAAACCCATAATACATCTGCATTAGCTATATCAAAGCTAAAGACTGAGATTGACAACATTGTTCAGGCAGCTTTCATGCGCGAAGGCAGGATTTCCATTGGCGACATTTGCTCAATGATAGAAGAGAAAGGGCTTGCCCCCTCTAATCTCACAGCTTTTGTAACTGGATTTTTGCTGAAGGAATACGGCAATGCAGAATATCGCTTCATTGATGCCCAAAGCGGACATATGCCTATGACATCTGATAAACTTGCCGAAATGATTGGTAATTATATTGGCAAGTCGCAGCCTAAGCCTACCTACATCGTCAAAATGCGACCCGAGGAAATGGCGTTTTATGAACTCTCACAAAAGGCTTGGGGTGTATCAGCGGATTCATGCGCTTCGCCTGGACAAACTGCTAGTGCGATTCAACGTAAAATGAAAGAGTTAGGACTACCTGTATGGTGTCTGGAATTTGTGGATGATTATGGTGTATATGACATCATTCAAAAATATATTGAATTGATTCAAAAAGAAGGCAGTTCCCAATTTGACCAAGCTGGCGTAATTGGTGCTGTAGCGTTGGCAAAGCCATCTTTGGGGGATAGTCTATCTAAGCTTTTAACGACCCCAAACTGTAAAAAAGGCATGGATGAGTTTTTACTGACTTTTGAGGGAGGTCGTGTTATAGATTTGGCGAAGTCTATAAATGCGGAAAGCATCGTAATTACAGACATCCGCCGCATTTTTGATGGCAAACATTCACCTTTGTGGGATAAGCAAATCGGTGAAGATGAAATACGCAAGCTGATTCCAAGATACTCCTTCGTCAAAACAAGCAATGTAATACTTGGATGCGAAGCACATTCATTAAATGATGCGTACAAGGCATGGCGAGAAAACTTGCGCTTTATTGGCATTTCAAAAGAGGCATTAACATTAAAGTTTCCCAAACTCGGAAAACTCTTCGAATGGCTCTCTACTGTTTGCGCGGAGAGGGATATTTTGCCAGACCAGTTAAGCCAATTCCTTTTTGATTTGCAATCGTATAGCACAGAAATAAAATCCGTTCTAGGCGATACGAATAAGATATTTAAGGATGTTTACGAACTTCACTTGGACGGACTTTCAGAAAAGGATATATTAGAACTCAAAGGCGCACTGCCCTTGGGTCTATTCGAGTTGGAAAGTACCGTTTGCAACAAAAAGGTAAAGGACTCGGCTGATGATTTTCGGAAAAAGCAAGTGAAGACACAGTTATTTAGTTTGTGGCGGGATAAGACTAAAACGAAGAACCCTATCGAATGGTCTAAGCGGTACAGAACGCCTATTTTATCTTGTGTCCCAGACCATGAATACGAAAAAGCAAAGAAGGCTTTTGGAACGCTTAATCGGAATTATGGTACAGATGGCGAAATAAAGAATGCCCTGTTGTGGCTTGAATCAACAGGGCTGTTTGACGTGCTTTCTGATGAGGTGCAACACGATATAGCATTCCGCAGGGATGTAATCGGTGAGTATTCTACGCTATTGTTAGACATAGACAAAATTAGAACAATCCTTGAAGAACATCTTTCAGTAGACACTTATGATTGGCGAGATGACCCTACCGTTAAATCAAAAATCAAGCAACTTGCTGAAGCTGAATACGATTCCGGCGGGAGTGATAAGATACTCCAAAAAATTGATAAAATGGAAGACTTATCGCAGTTAAAGAAATATCTTAAACGGCTTGTTAAGGAAAACATAAAATTTGGTATGGAAATCCTTGCTGATGGGGGAGATGACAATGCAGATTAAGCCTGTAGAAAATTATCTTTTCGGAAAATCTTCTGCCAAGTCGCCATTTTATCTTTTCACCGGCGATGCAGATTATACCTCTGTAAAAAACATGTTGCATCAAAAAGGCTTGGATATTGTACCCATGAGCCGATTTTGCAATAGCGATGATAAACTCCCGAATATTGATGAATTAATCGACTATATTTTAGAGTCAGATGTCAATGTTAGCGGAAAGAAGTTTGTCGTTACGGGGCTAGGGGAATTTTTGGCGCTAAGGGGTAAGACTGTAGCCGAAGAATCCTTGATGCGCTTATTTAGATGCAATGTTGGAGGTTCAAAAGTTGTACTTTTGTTGCGCGGAGTTGTCACACTACTTGCATGTCTAAAAACTGACCAGCGATTTGATGAACGATGTTATAGTGTGCTTGATAATACAGACTGCTCTTTGTCATTTACCTTCGCCTCGCAAAATCTCAACCTGACAAAGATTGATAGTGTCAGAAAATTATTAGTTGAATTAGAAAATGGGCGTGATGGCAACATTGTAGTAGCCTCAAAGATAGACTTTGATGCCCCAATGTTCAATGTGAAAAAAATTTGCAATGCCTACACAGGTGTTAATTTTTATGCAGAAAATTTTACACTTCCAGAATTATGCGGAACCAATGAAGAATGGACAAAGTTCTTGGCTGAAATCGTTGCGACTAATGGCGATATAAACGGTGCTTTTGAAAAATATGGCTTTGACGTTATGATTGGAAACGGTTTCCGAAAGCATATAATTGGCGACACCTACCGCTCTTGGCTGTATTTTGTTTTCTTAAAATGCCGCATAGAAAGTATTCAAAATACTTATCTTTGTCATGTTTTGGAGATTACAAACGAAAGAGACCGCCTTGTTCCAAACCTGCTTAAAGCGATTATTGGCATACCAATTTCAGATGCTAGATTTAATACGTTTTATAATGAGCGAAAAGAGCTTGTTGCCGATTTTGAAGAATACGAAATATCCGACTTTATTTTGAGTAATCGTGAAGAAGCGGATTGCATTTACAGACTAACTGATAACACGCTAGAGGAGCGAATGGAAGTCATCAATTGGATTGCACAAAACAAGTCAATACCAAAAAACTTAGGCAGGGTATATCCACAACTTTCAGAATACCTTAAAGAATATATTTTTAGGTATTCTGATAATGAATTAGCAAATTTGCTTACGCAGTATTTTGAGCAATATAAGGTTCAAAAAATTACAAATGAGTTGAATCCAGATTTTTTGGAGAGAGTTAATTGTTTTGCACTTGAACGAAGATATACAGGACTTCCATCTCGTAGCGAGATTTTAGACAAGGTAGCGAAAGAAGATACAAAGCTTTATTGGTTTGATGCCTTAGGCGTCGAGTATTTAGCATATATTGAGGAACTTGCCAAAAAAATGGGGTTGTCTATTTCAATTAGTATCGCGCAATCAGAACTGCCGAGCATTACCGAAAAAAACAATGATTTCTACTATAGTTGGCCTAAATCATTTAGGTACGAAAAAAATTCTGACTTAGATGACACGAAGCATCACAAGGCAGGGGGATATAGCTTTGATGATAATAAAAACCCAATCCATCTTGCCCGAGAACTGGATATTATTAGGGAAGCAATGGGATTTGCGGCTACTGAACTTGGGAAGAGAAAATGTACACGATTTTTGATTGTTAGCGACCACGGCGCATCACGCCTTGCTGTTCTTCGCCAAAAAGAAGAACATTACGAAGTAAAATATGATACAGATACAAAACCTGAAGCGTCAGGCCGCTGTTGTAAAGTGCCGGAACCATATGACCTACCTTTGCCCTTTGCGACAGCCGAAGATGGGTATTTGGTTTTGGCTGATTACGGAAGATTTAAGGGTAGCCGGCGTGCAAATGTTGAGGTACATGGAGGTGCTTCACTTGAAGAAAAAATGGGTATTTCGACAAAGATGAGTTGATACGATTTGTGAAAACATATCTTCCCCGTAAAGATGATTGGATTGCCATCAAGAACAGGGTTGTAGTGGAGCATGAGCGAGTTAAATTTCTTGCAAAAGTTTCAGTTGACATCGACATCAAAACTGGTGAGGTATCCTTTGCTTTGCCTGACTTTGGATTGTCCAGCAAAGACACAATAATAGATGATACTGTATGGCAATCTTGCATGGATGATTTAGTAGGCGGAAGAGAAACGTGGGGTATGGTAGAAGTAGGCTACCGCCCACCAGACGATTATGATGTTGAGTTTTCCAGGAGTAAAGCAAAAGGGGCGAAGCGCGGAAAGATAAAACTTACTGCATTTAAAACTTTTTGCCCATATACAATTGACCTTGACTACTTCAAAGAGGCTCGTAAGGGGTTTGAAACATCTGAATGGTTGGATGTTCTGCTTGGAGCCGTTGACTATAACGCAAGTGGGTATGTTGGCGATGATGCAGAAGAAAAAAAGCTTACTATGCTTACTCGCCTACTTCCGTTTGTAGAAAAAAGGTTAAATCTTATTGAACTTGCACCAAAGGGGACAGGCAAATCATATTTATTTGGTAGAATCAGTCGTTTTGGCTGGCTTTCAAGTGGTGGCGTAATGAGTCGTGCAAAAATGTTTTTTGACCAAAGCAAGCGCGTTGAAGGGCTTATTTCAGGCAACGATTTTCTTACGTTAGACGAAGTGCAAACTATTTCATTTACTGACGTTGATGAAATGAGGGCTGCATTAAAGGGCTATCTTGAATCAGGAATTTTCACAATAGGAAATTATGAGGGTAAAGCCGATGCAGGAGTTATTTTGTGTGGCAATATTAAAAAGGAAACAATGGATGCGGATGGTTATGGCAATATGTTTGAAGAGTTACCTGCTGTTTTCCACGAATCTGCCCTAATTGAGCGTTTTCATGGCTTCATAAAAGGTTGGAATATACCTCGCATGAATGATGACCTGAAAATTTCGGGATGGGCGTTAAATTCCGAATATTTTTGTGCCATTTTGCACGAATTGCGTGATGACATGAGTTATAGGGCAATAGTCGATGAGTTGATAGAAGTTCCCGATGCCGCAGATACAAGGGATACCGAAGCTGTAAAGCGTATTGCTACAGCTTACCTAAAATTGCTTTTTCCTCATGTGTGTAGTGCAAGCGATATTTCAACGCGCGAGTTTAAGAGGTATTGTCTTGATAGGGCGAGAAAAATGAGAGATGTCATTAAATACCAACTTGGACTTTTGGATATCGAATACAGGGGGAAGGAATTACCTGCGTTTGGCGTTAAGCCTGAATCGAGTGATGTGGGATATGTGGACGGCGATGACTAATTGCTATAGTTGCGAGAAAGAGAATTTAAGTAAAAACGAAATAGGATTGTCAAAAAAGCTGTTGGGGAGAAAAATTACACATCATTTCTGTTTAGATTGTCTCGCTGAGCAGCTTGAAGTAAATACAGATTTTCTGTTGGAAAAAATTGAGGAGTTCAAAGAGCAAGGTTGTATATTGTTCTGAGTATCGTGAACAATAATACATTATTGTCTAATGAATGGAGGGATATTATCGTGACCGTAGGGCGTATGAAAAAAATACTTACTGAGGGCGAGGGTTTTACCGTTGAGTATAAAAAATGCAAGGATAAGCTATCTTCAAGTATATATGAAACAGTTTGCTCATTTTCGAATCGTTACGGAGGGCATCTTGTTTTAGGTGTGGACGATGACGGAAACGTCTTGGGCGTAAGCAGAAATGCCGTCAAAGGATTAAAGGCTGATTTTGCTAACACACTGAACAATCCACAAAAAATGTCTCCCTCTTTATTTTTAAATCTATCAGAGGTGGATATTGACGGCGAGTTACTTTTATATGCGTATGTACCCCCAAGTCCGCAAGTTCAATCTTCAAACGGCAAAATATTTGACCGAAATGAGGATGCTGACCAAGACATAACAAGGTACGCTGACCGTATTGCTCAAATTGCTATGAGCAAGTCATCAGCATTCACCGAACGGGAAATTTTTCCATATGCTACAGACAATGAAATCCGCTTTGAACTTGTAGAAAATGCCAAGGAAATGGCACTAAACCGTATGGCAAAGCATCCTTGGGCGCAATTATCCCCAAAGGAGATTTTGCAAAGTGCAAGCCTTCTTGAAATTGATTGGCGCACAGGAAAGATGGGCTATAATCTTGCGGCGATTTTGCTTTTCGGGCGTGATGATGTAATTCGTTCTTGTGCGCCTGGCATTGTTACAGATGCACTGTTGCGGCGCGTTAAAGTTGACCGTTATGACGACAGATTATATGTTGAAACTAACTTAATTGAACAGTACAATCTTTTAATAGACTTCATATTTAAGCACACAAATGACCCTTTTGTGCTGATTGATGATGCCCGTGTAAGTGTTCGCTCATGGATTGCTAGAGAGATTGTTTCCAATCTTTTGGCTCATAGAGAATATTCAAGGGCGCATATAGCTCGTCTTATTATAGATAACGAAAAAATATATACCGATAACTGGAATCGTCCAATAACTCACGGACCATTGAGCCTTGATGATTTCACTCCTGTCCCCAAAAACCCACTTATTTCAAAATTCTTCATGAACATAGGCTACGCAGACCAATTGGGTTCTGGCATGAGAAATCTGTATCGTTATTCCAAACTTTACAGCGGAAAAGAACCTCAGTTAATAGAGGGAGATGTATTCAAAACAATAGTTCCGTTACCATCAACACAAGATACCCCTCAAGTCACCCCTCAAGTCACCCCCCAAGCCAAACCCCAAGTCATCCCCCAAGACGATAAACTGGCGATTGTATTAGAATCATGCGCTATTCCTCGCACAAGGGATGAATTGCAATTGCTTGTAGGGATTGCTGACAGAAAACACTTTCGCAACACAATTTTAAAACCTCTTTTGGATGCAGGCAAGCTTTGTATGACAATACCTGATAAACCAAATAGTCGCAACCAAAGATACGTTAAAACCTAAAGCATTTAAAGCCATCTCGCTTGTGATGGCTTTAGCATCGTGTATAGACTTTGCAGCTCTCTACTGCAAATATTTCCGAATAGCATCCTCAACAAATGCGTTTAATGACATACCAAATAAGTTAGCCTGTAAAGCCGCCCTACGGTGCAAATCTGCACCGATACGGATATTGAACGAACCCTTGTATGGCTTTTCAGGCTCTCGGCCATACTTGGCGCAATGCTCCAAGTATTCATCAACGGCATTGTGAAAATCAACAATAAGCGAATCCACGTTACTACCTTCAAAAGATATAAGGGGTTTAATGCCGATAACCTTCCCATGAAAAACAGCGTCTGTCTCTGAAAACACTACGCTACCAACGTAGTCCTTGTAATGGAGATGGTTATCGGGCATTTTCATTGGCCTACTTGTGGATTTCTTCATGTTATAATTCGCCCCTCTCTCTTAAAAACTGTGCTATTTCTTTGATTTGATAGGGCTTCAAGGTGGTGCATAAATCTGTTTTATGAAGCCGAATGTATTCGCCTATGTCCGTAAATACGGCACTTTTCATGGCTTCATTAACCGAAGCATCAAAAATACTGCAATGGATAAGCAACAGCTTCAATTCGGCAAAATTAAAGTCATTAGGCTCAGAGAGTAATCGTTTGACCAATTCGCTTTTTCTTGGAAAATCACTTTTGACCGAATATTTCCTTCCCATAATATCACCCCAATATGAGTATAGCATACCCACCATTTCCATGCAACCATGAATAGTTGCAATCCAACTTGATTCTCACTAGCCACAAATGCTTTGTTTTAGGTGTTTGTGGCTAATATGAACT
>Ga0131853_10027492_pt1 | contig 10208 bp, 2 predicted proteins | sample TergutLab28metaG_FD_92764 | JGI IMG/M metagenome (GOLD analysis project Ga0131853, IMG submission 92764) | Labiotermes labralis P1 segment gut microbial communities from Petit-Saut dam, French Guiana - Lab288 P1 (version 2) (version 2) | ecosystem: Host-associated > Arthropoda: Insects >... | reverse complement strand
CAGGAGGTGGGATATGGGTATATGGACTGGATTGGGCTGGCCCAGGATAGGGACAGGTGGCGGACGCTTGTGAGTGCGGTAATGAACCTTCGGGTTCCGTGAATTGGGGGGAATTTCTTGACTAGCTGCAAACCAGTTAGCTTCTCAAGAAGGACTCTGCACCATGGAGTAAGTAAGTAAGTAAGTGAGGAGGGGAATAGTGCATTAAAATTGTTAATTTTAATGTTAAACGTAAAGCAGTCCCGTTACAGGCCTGGAGTGGCCCAGAGAGTTCCAGGAAATTAAGGTTCCCAGATTTCATGACAACGGCACAGGATGGTGGTAAGGTTGTCAGCCCTACGCACCGGCCGCCTTTACCCCCAGGAAATGCTCCTGTTACTCATTTATGTTAGAGCCTGAGTCGACCCCAGAGCCATAGTGCGTTCGGAAAGATTTTATATTAATGAAAAATTCCAGTGACACCAGCTGGGATCGAACCAGAGATCTTCCGACTTGTAGTACAGCACCTTAACCACTGTGCCACCGCAGTCCTAAAATTATTAATTGTAGTGTATTTAAAGTTGTCTTTTTTTGTATTTTAAACAGCACACTAATGAACCGACGTTCCTAGATCCCGTGTTTTCAAAGACGTCTTTTCCTTATCCACTGAAGGCACTCGTTGCTGTCATTGTTTTTACGTCCGTTCTGGACCATCTGCAGTGTTCTGCCGCTGATTAACCGCCAAGCTAAGTCTTGTCATAAAAATTCCCTGTAAGCAATTCCGCGTGGTTTGGGCGTACTTTCTTTAAAGGTTTACACTGCAGTAGGCTACTAAAGAGAGGAAAGAGATTGCGGACAGCGGCTGGAGGTAGTACGAAGTGGCTTATCGCAAGGTGAGAGGTCCAACAGCGACGGGCCACTGTTCTACTTGATGGTCTGAGAGGAAAGGGCGAAACGTCTGTGGTCCACCATCCTTAGTCGCAGACCAGACGTCTTTCCAAAATTTTCACTTTACGCTTACTTGAGTTACAAGGAGCAGGGGGGTTGCACTCCATTCGAATATTTTGTAGACATTTAAGTGACATCGTGGGGGACGGAATTATTTGTGCTATTGTTCTGAATGCTTGGAACCGGTTGGATTGTGTGAAGGGTCCTGTAATGCAGAGAGTAAACACAGTATAGTTTTAAAAGTCAGTAGATAAAGTGCTAACCTCCACACAATCAACCGGAAGTGTGTTCAAGTTACGATGCTGCGTGAAACATTAAACAGTGATTTCGAGGCCTTGTCTACAGTGACCATCCTTTGTCACAGGCTTTTGCGGCTGTCACTGATTCTGGTAAGTCTTACTGAATAAAATACTGCATGGACGGATCTAGGCTATGTAACGATGTTGTATTAACTGACGTGGCTACTTAGCGTCTGATATTTACGTTCAGTGATTTCACAGTAACAAACATTAACACATTCGAAAACACGGTCGAGATTGTTAAGGACTGCATGACTGTGCACTCGCTGTTCTGTTGCCTAAAGCGGAACAGTTCTGTTGCCTACAGGGGAACAGCCCTCTCCAAAGCTCTGGGCCCCATACAACCTTCCATAAAATGAGTATCATGGGCTCTTTTCTCAAAATCATAGCGGCTGGGGCGTGAGGCTGAGTAGACAAAGCAATTTAATGCCTAGGTAAAAAAGCTTATACTTTTTCCTCCACTTTCCAAAAGTCTGTATGACGTGATTCTTACTGAACACACGCACATTTTACTTTAAAACTGGTTTTATTTTCCTGAGGAGAAAATCACCAGATGCCTCAGTCAGTCTGCCGGCAAAAAAAAAATCCAAATTCGGTTCCTGGCTAAAATGGTGAACATATTCTTAGATTCCATACGTTATAAGAATTCTTATTTTGGTATCCCAAAACTTATTCCTTGCCAGTTCCGGTTTGCTGCGCAGTCTAAGGCGTGGGTCTGCGACGCTCGCTTTCTACGACTGGGGGGTTCGAATCCCGTCGGAGGCATGCATGTCTGTCTCTAGGGAGTGTTTCGTTTTGTCACGCACGTGTCTTTACGTTGGGCCTATCACTCATTCAGAGGTATCCCACTGAGTATGGTGTATATGAATATGATCCCGGAACCTCTACATGGAGGAGACTTAAACACGCTAGGAATTTGTAGTCATGGGGGAAGAGAAACTTATTCATTACAGAGCGTATGATTCATCAAATATGATATCAATACGTACACCCTTTGTTGTCACACCACAAAAAATATTCAGTGTCGAAGTCACCCAGCTCCTCGTAATATAATATCCACCAGCATTCTTTTGTTTTACAGTTTTTAATAATGTAGTATCCTCGTTTTCATATATGAGTATACGGCAGAACAATGAATTAAGTGATTGTTAGAGTACGTTTGTTTAATGATTTTCTGAATATAATTTTAGCTACTGTTGGCGGAACATACAGCGACATTTTTAGGTACTGTCGCTCAGACGCGAAAAGCCTCTATTAGCTTTGTCACGTCCGTCTGTCCGTCTGTTCGTCTGTTGGCATGTATGAGAGCGACTCCCAGTGGAGGAATTTTCGGCAAGTTTTGTTTTTTTGGGTACTTTTATGAAAACCTGTGGAGAAAATCCAATTCAGTTCAGATGCGGCAAAAAAATCAGGCACTTTACATAGCCACCTACTTCCCCTTTATTTTTTCCTCCCCTTTTTCCCGACGACATTAAACCGCTGTAAGAGCGCTCGCTTCCAGTGAAATGGTATCAGCGCAGACGAGAAGGTATAAATAACCCGCGAACCCACCACGACCTAATTCTATACATACACAGGCTGTACTGTTTACATTGAATTCATAGCCATTTTAACAAGGCGTGAGAGATTATTTCTAGTGCATTCCTCCGAACAATGAATTATACAATTCGAGTTGTGCCACTTATTAATAATCTTTTCATAATTTCTGAATATACTTCTATACTATTATTATGTATGTTCGTGAGAAGAAAGAAAACCTATGCGGGCAGAAATAGTCGAAAGGACAAGGTCTGTTGAAAGGATATGGTGAAGTAAATTCAGCATACAAAGAAAGTCACCGTGAAAGCAGCCATTAGTACGTATTACTGAATGGAATAAAACGCGCTTTATTTCTAGATATCAATGTTTGAATGAATAGCGTACACACACCCACATATATCACATAACGAGCTACGAAAGTGGTTCAATTTATAATGTTTTTTTTATTCTATACGTCATTCTTTTTTGCTCGGACAAATTGTATGGGAAAGTGTGACGTAATGGTACGGCGCGTACGTGTAATATTTATATATTTTCATGTATTCGAAAAGACTGATATAACACGAAGAGATGGTTCTTATGGTGAATTAATGTCACTGGCAAAAATGACACGTATTTTTCTTCATGTAAAGTGCCCGATTTGTTTTACTCTATCTGAAGCAAGTTGGGAATTTTTCGGCGAATTTCATAAAAATCCCCAATATCAAATTTCATGTAAATGTGTTGGGTGGAACGCGTGATGATAAACGTGGAGTGAACAAAAGTCTAATACAACTTCATTCGAGCAATATGCTTTTGTGGAGATTTAATTTCGCTGGAAACAATAAACAATACGTAGGTCATCATGTAAAAGACCCGGTATTTTGTTCGATTGTAATCAAATTTGGCTGTCCTCTGCAGGTTTCATGAAAGTGGCTAGTGTCGATTTTCACCGAAATTCGTCCAGTTACAGCTGCACTGTTACACACGGACGGATGGACAGAAGGACGGACATGACGAAAGCAATAAGCGATTTCGCGAAGCGCCTAAAAAGCATGATGCAAACACACCAGTATCCTGCAAGAATAGGATAAAATCCGTAGGTTCTGAAAATAAATTAAACATTTGGGAAGAGAAATATCAATAAGACTTCAGCTGTTTAAAGACACACTGTTTGTGCTGCATATCCTATATATCCACCGTACGTCACACTTTGGTAGCTATTTGCTTTCGGTTATTTTCTGCTTCCAAAGGTCACAGCAGAGAGCAACAACCGAGGTTTCTTGTTACTTTCCTCAGTAATTCTAGCCTGATGCTGAAATAGCGTCTCATATTACACTACAGTTGTTGTTTTCCGAGTCACTTCCAATTTCATTTACACTTCCGATCTTACCACTCGACGCTATAAAACCTGAGCTACTACCAACGTCGTTAAATGGGTTATCAGTAATTGCCTCTTCACATCAAACAAATATACAGTATACAGCATCGTCGCATGAGATGACAAGAAATCATGTAGGGCAAGATGAAGAACACGGGAAGGATCTCAGTAAGACTCATCGGAAGAGTCGGTCCAAGAAATATGTTCACTGATATGGCCTTATCATGAAGCTTCTTGAATTCCTTTCAATTTACAAGCATATTAAAAGTGCGAGTAACGGACATTTAATACAAAATTATATTGCGGGTTTATGTTTTAACTGTATATTCAAGCTGTAGGCAATTTGATATCGATTCCGTGTGCCTTAGACCTAAGCAGTCTATTATTTTAATGCATGTTCAGTTTTTTTTTATTTGTTTGTACTGTGAGCGAAATCCTCAGGGAGCTTGTAATCAATACCTTGCCAAGTTACACAAGTATTTCATATGCAGTTGTTGGTAATACAATTTACAAATAAGATGCTTCACGTGAGTGTTATGCATGTTCTCATATTATAGACTTTGGAATCTCAATATTATAAAATGAAACTTAATTCATGAGAATTGCAGCCACATAATGATTTTAGCCAATTTTATTGTAAAATAGGACAATTTTAATGATTTAAAGATTTTATTGATTTCAAGCTCCCTGAGGATGACAGGATAGTGTTGAAATATGTAGGAGTGTGATCATTTGTGAAATAATTGTGTATTTGCTGGTCATAATGAAAAAAAGCAGTCTACTTGGTTTTATGTATAACCATTCTTAGTTAAAAAAGATTATATCTGAGATTATTCGATTAAAAGGCACAAAACTCTTGTTTTCTATACTGGCAATCCTTATGAGAAAATAAGGTTGGATGTAGCTGAATTGAAAGTGCAGGTTGTATTGGAAGGAATATGAAACAAAATTAATGTCGCCAGATTTTAGCATTCAACCCACCAAGTCATACATCGGAAATTTTGTTTAATAATACCTGATTGAAGACCTACGGGTGGAAAATGCAGAAAATATTAGGTTACCATTCTGCGTGCAATTTTAATACATCTGGAAAAAGCCCATTGATATAACTGCTATTCAGGAACTGTCAACAGAAATTAAATACACGTTAACGCTTGATAAAGCTAAAGAGCATAACATCAAATATCTGAGAACGTTGTAACATGCACAAAGGCAGCGTATCATCATGTTTTACAATGTTAACGTACATCAAACGACCCGTACAAGTTCCCCAATATTATACTGTACTCATTCGTCCATATTTTGTCTAAAAAAAGTTTGTATTTTTTCGGTGTCTATGTGTGACATGGAGATTTCTAACCTTGGGATCTATCGACCCAAATTGCTGTATATTCTCGAGTCTAAACCGCACTTATTTTTGCCGATTTCTTAAACGAAAAAAAAAAAGTTAGTTCGCGGTTCTAATCCGCAACTTTCCTTCAACCGTCCCTTGCTTACAAGGCAGACTGATTCAGTTATTAGTGATGACGGCGAGTCTGATGAATAATAAATTATAAATATTATATAATATATTATATAACAATATAAATAATAAATAAAATAATAAATTATTTTATTGTATTGTATTGTCTTACAGCACGTACAGAAGCTCTATCATTTTTTCCAAAATCCAGCTCACAAACGCGAATCTAATCCGCAAGCGATTCTAATCCGCATCTGATTTTTTAGCCCTCTGAAACTGTAAAAAGGGTGCGGATTAGATTCGAGAATATACGATAAATCGAAGATTATGTCACCACAACGGATATCTGGGTGCAGCACAGAAAATATTATTAATGTCTCATTTTTATTAAAATTCTAGTAGTTTCATCATTGCATCTAAATGTATACGTGTTTCGCAATATTAACACTGCGTATAGACAGATACCAATACGAAACTTTTTGCCATTTACTTGTGACTACATGCAATATAAGCTGTTTACGTCAGTGAAGTTTGCAGCTCCATGAAGATGGCCATATTATGTGGTCGAAATATGAAGGAGCAGAGAATAATATATTTTGGGCAAAGAAATGGAAGTGGGGGACATTGTGTTTTGTACGTTTGAGAGTTTTCAGGCTTCCGCCACGAAGTAGATGGGTTGTTACACAGCGTGTAGTGGTAATTTCTTACCGAAATCTCGAGACAAATCGTGATTAAGGAATTACCACTACTCGATACTTTGTAACCCAGAAGAGGTCAGTCTTCTTACTGTAATTTTTGTGTACTATTTTCCATTGAAATTTTCAGAGCCAGTTACAATTAATGTGATTTGTTTAAAATTGTATTTGAATGTCGCTGTGAGTAGGACAGTATTATTTTCCATCGATGCTTCTGACATTTGTGTAGTTGTATTTCGTAGGCATTTTCGGCAGCGATTTTTAAATATCCGATACTATGCAATTTATTACGTAATTTCACGTTTTCAGTGTTGGTGTTTAGAAGCAAATAACCGCCTGGGCCCTGAAACCGTGCAGAGTCACAAATTGATACTGGCGTTGCAGAGACAAAAGTTTCCTCCATTTTCTCGGTGATGGAATTACTTCCAAGAAGATGTTGCATTGATCACAGTGGGGTAAGTGTGCCAATATATCGATAACTTTCAAGTAAAGTTTCCATTCAAACAAGAAAAGGCATACAATTTACAAAACCTACTTTTTGCCACTCGCACAGTTTATATATCGAATTTTATTCGGTTTTTTTTTCTATTATGTGTTTCGGCTTGGATTTTTATTAGATGCCATATATAAGAAAATCTGCTGCTTTTTACCTACTTTACAAACACAGAAGCTCAACATGAGAGAAATGTAATTTTATCATCTGGATTGCGCCGTTTTTTAATATATATTGAGACTTATATATTCTTGTAGTTGGGATGGATGTAAGGGAATGAACTAGACTCAACGAGCGGACGACAACTTTCGGTCGCATATCCCTACCAAAAGTTAACGAATTTTCGTACTCTAGTAAGGACCTAAAATTTCCCTACTATATGAATTGAACTCCTCCCCGCGAATCTACCCCACAATATCAAGTTTCATTTTTAAATAAAAATCATTTTTTGTTAACACTAAAATTTGTTTCTACTGGATGTGGTAATTAAGCATTAATGTAGTTGAAATTATTAAGTTATGCAGGCGGTTACTTAATATAAGGTGAGTTGTTGAACTTGTCCAGTAACAGCTAAATGATTTTCATACAGAGTGACTCAGCAGGAAAGTCAACATTTTAGGAGGCGGTAATATTGGAAATTTTGAGAAAAATGTTCGTAAGAACATGCGTCTAATTCTGAATTTTTACCGAGATAGGGCGCTTTGAAACTCCAGACCTAACTCTGTTAGAGTTACGTTTGTGGGGATGGGTAAAGGGTGAAGATTACAAAATAAAGGTAGATACATGGGGCGAATTGCTCGCTTGCATTCTGGATGGTGCTGACCGCACAAAGGAACGTCAAGATTAACTCAGAAGAAAACACGCCATCTTCGCACACAAGTTGCAAAATGCATTGAGTTGACTGTGGGATTTTCGAAAATTTATTTTTCTGTGTAACAAATCTGTCAATTCTAAGTAAAAAAAGTCTCATTTAAATATCAAATTAAAATTAAAATACATTTAAAGAAGAGGCCATTTCTGTTAATTTATTACCATCCAATTGCAAACTCAATCAGCTCTATCTCGGTATCCACTCAGAATTAGACACATGTTCCCAAATTTTTTTCTCCCACTATGACCAATGCTTCCTCCTCCCCAAATATTGAACTTTCTCCTGAATCATCCTGTGTAATAAGGCTTCGCATCTCTCCTCCACACTCATCGTATGAACGAAGAAAATTAACCCTGGAAACTCTCTCTCAGTCTTGCTATGTGCTATTTTTTATATGACAGGTTCAGGATATTAAACCGACTAATCACATCACAAAATGAATTAGATATTACAGCAACTACAAGATGTTCAGAATATTAAAAGTTGTGTTTCAGCCGGCAGCCCGGATACCACCCTAGGCGAACCGCACCCTAACTCCAACACACAACAAACCAAGAACGAAACGGCCAATGTGATAGTTCAACAACATAGTCGCAAAATCCTGAAGATGGACATATTAATGCCCGAAACATGTTGAGTATCTAAGAAGGAAAATAAAAGTAGCAAGTGACATCTAGTTGGTTTTGTATTCGTCGGCTATTAAAAGACCAATCACATCGCAAAATGAATTATAAGTTGTAGCAACTGCAAGATTGGAGAGGTTGATGTGGTTTAAGCATGCCTGTGTCTGGAAATGCGAGATTCTTATCCCAGCGTAGAGCACTGGAGAGTCTATCACAAGTTGGGGGGGGGGGGCTTGAAATTTTCTGTCCATTTCTGTTAAAGATGAGACCATACTACTAGTACTACCGCATCCACGGTCGTGGTCACTTGTTCTGCACGGCCCTTTTGTTACGTGGGTTGAAATACACAATGTTCGCTCTGGCTACCCGAGCCTGTCTTTGAAGTTCTACTTCTGTGGCGCACTCCACAGTCCCAGGACTGAGGATGAACAAGGTGCAACAAGTCAGGCTCGCCAAACCGTCCAATTTTACGGCAACACACGAGCGTTTAGCACGAGTAGTCCGGACGAACTTTTCTGTTGCGTGTCTACACCGCATGCGAGTACTTTGTGTCTGTGAACGGAACTGCGCTCTTATGGGTCGGTTGGAGAGGACGGCAGAAATTTCCCGTTTGCCCTAAAAGGACTTCTGCAAATCAACAACACACTGTCAATAATGTCAGAAAAACGTGATGTTCTGTTCGGGAGAGAAAGTATGGTCGGGAAATATTTCATTATAGAGTTACAGAAGTGCGGTAGAATGGATACGTGAAACAGACACAGATAATGAGGGAGATTTTAATCAACAAAATGGACTTCTCTGACTAGGCAGTTCAATTATTCCCATTTCCGTTGAATTGTAACAAACAAATTGCACATTTCAAAATGAAGTAAGTGGTTCTCATTTGATGTAGACCGTCATTGTGTAGGACTGACAAATGTTCTGGAGGCTCTTACTTAAAATGTATACTACGCTTTGTAAAACAGTGCATTGCAATAAATCTGTAGAGTTAAGTGGGGGTTCGTTCATAATCGAATAGTTTGCCTTAGGATTCCTTGTTACTTGGTGTCCAAGGAAAATCAACATGTGCGTTTAGGTAGCCTTTATTGTTCCCAAAATGCAAGGCCTCTTCAGGTACAGAGACAATTTGTGTGTACACACAAAGTTCGATATTTATCCGAAGTCTACAACTTATTCTGACTTCTGATCGGTTCCTTAATTTTCGTCCCAGAAGCGTCCGCCAGCCGCTGATATTTGTCATTGTCATTACCGACGCCAAGTACGGGGTCAGTGTTGAGTGTGATATGTGCCCGACATCTGCACAATGTCCTAAAAATGTACTGATTCAGATGGTCCGCGCGAGTGAAATATTCGAATAAGTGAAGGCGTCATTATTTAGATGATGCCTCTGTTTTGTCCTGTGCGTCTGTTTGAAAAACGTAATTTATTTGGCTGTGTACATTTTGCTCTGTATTTGCTTAACTGTTACAGGATTAGGCCAGACTTCGGTACTTTTCCGTAAGCATAGAACTTGTTACGATTAGCCTTTAGATTACGTTTTGTTGATTTTTCTGCATGCGACATGTAATAAATATTTTTATTTTATTTTGTTTTTTATTTACCAACATATGCACAATTTTCTAAAATTCAATGTAAAACCTCAATTGGTTAAAACATTAAAATTACATTAATGGCTCCGACATGTTTCGGTTTTTTCTTTAAACCATCATCAGGGAGCTACTTTTCCCACTAAAGTTACTTATATGCTGTACTGTTATGTTATATTGCGATGGCGTGATGGCAGCGTGTCGTGTCGTGTGTGAGATGTTTTCGGATGTAAATGTTACTGTTGCTGGTCCTCCTTGTGTCTTTCAGTGACTGCGAGTGTGTTGCCTGGTATGAGTCTTGCTATGTGTGCTGCACTGTAAAGGGGATTGAGTTCGTTGACCTGTTGTTCCGT
>Ga0131853_10027491_pt1 | contig 10209 bp, 8 predicted proteins | sample TergutLab28metaG_FD_92764 | JGI IMG/M metagenome (GOLD analysis project Ga0131853, IMG submission 92764) | Labiotermes labralis P1 segment gut microbial communities from Petit-Saut dam, French Guiana - Lab288 P1 (version 2) (version 2) | ecosystem: Host-associated > Arthropoda: Insects >... | reverse complement strand
TTTTTTCCTTTACTTTTCATTTTTCTTCTTTGTTTTTGTCTTTGGGTTTCTTTTTTTGTTTTTTTTTTTATTTCGGGGCGGGGGGGGTGGTAGGTGGCTGCCAGGTAGTTTTTGAATTGTGGCATTTCCTTGCCCAACCCATTGCACTATAGGTAATCATGCATCAGTCGTCTTCATCTTGGACTATCCTCGCAACTGTAAATGATCATTTAGTCTTCTCTGTCTACCCTTCATATTTCTGAGTTACTGTAATTAGAGACCAATCACTGCTGTAACTAGTTACGTATGATATACTTGAAAAATTTTGCAGATGTATGCATAGTGTCCTCAATAATTGTATGACTAATGGAAAAGGTGTACTGTTCCTATTATACAGGTTTCATTTTTCTCTTTGCTGTATTGCCTTAAAACAGTTTTCTTGTCATATTCCCATATGAATCCACCTGACATGTTCATGTGGTTTAGACAAAGAAGTAAATGAAAATGTAGGTGGTTCCAATTCATGGTGTAAATATCAGCAGTTCATTTCATTTTACAAGTATACCAAACTTTGCATGACAATAAGTATCATCATGTTTAAAATTGAAGGCTGAGAGAATGTGTTGTATGCCAGTGTACTTTTATGCCTTTCGTTAATGGTCTGGGCTTAGTAAGCAATTTGTCATATTTTACTGTACAAGACATTCCAACTAAATCCAGTTATAATGACATTGGTTTATGTGACACCTCATCTATAGCATCAGACATTTTGTGGGACCAATTAATTCCTCACTATGAATCATAACAATATCCTCCTCAGTTATAATAACACTTATTAAATAATGACACAAAGTATTCATTCCCCTTAATTACATTATAATCAAGTTCAACTGTAATTTTATTAGATGCATAACTTTTAAATTCTGAGAATTAATTCATCATTCAATGCATTACAAGTTTTTATCCTTTGAGCCCATTTTTTTATTTTGTATATGAAGACAGTTAAAATTTGCAGTATTTTCTTAACAAGAAATCTGTTATAAAAAATTAGAATATAGCTCATTCAAATATCAGTGGGAATATTTGTTATTTCCCATCTTTTAGCTAAGATTTCCATGCATAACCCTTCCAGTGATAACATTGAGGGGTAACTACAAAATTAGAATTTCACTGAATATGTGTGCCATGAACTTGAAGCCACTGAAAGACAGCTTGGTAGAGTAAGTTGTGATAACTTTTTATCAGCAAATATCAAGCCAACTGTACTTAAGGAAGCATAGGTGTGCTGCTTTGAACTACAGACTGTGTTTAGCAATCACTGCTGCTACCTCTTGTAAGTATCTATGTAGGTAATTTCAGAAGTTTTGTGTATGTTTTTATTGTAATAACAAAATACAAGATAACAATACAACTCATATTCCTGAATGTTTACACATGTGTCCTCTACTCAGTGTAATCACCAGCACTGTCCACATATTTTTCCCATGTATGTGGTAAACAATCAATTGCAGGTGTGTATTCATCCTTGCTCAGATGATGTAAAGAGGCAGTGACAGCGGCATTGATATCATCTTCCGATTCAAAATGTTCTCACATGCAAACAACCTGTAATCACATGGGGTGAGATCTGGAGAGTAGGGAGGATGTACCAACACCTCCCAGTCCAAACATTGCACCAAATTTTGCACATCACGATGGCAGTGAGGTGTTGCATTGTCCTGGAGCAAAATGACACCATGCTCAAGCCTTCCAGGTTGTTTATAGCAAAAAGCCCACCTCACCTTACCCTGGCCATTGATGGTCATACCAATTGGCATGGGATGATCAAACCCAAGTGCATTTCGGCTAAAAAACAATGTGCAGACTCTCTGAGCACCCTGACTGCGCCAAGCAGTTTTCTTCCTCGGTGATGTTTAGGCACCATATTCTTGCACAAACTCTTCATTTCCCCAAGCTGTTGGTGAGGATATGGTAAAAACTTGCTGGAGAGATTCTCAGTGTTCCATGTGGCATTCGTCCGTCGCCGATGTTGGGGCTGCACTGCAAAGGGCATCATCTTGTCTCTTCCTGGCCATTCACCCATCAGCAAACAGTTTCATATGAAGAAGCATGCATCCCTAAACTTTCTTTAGACTTGTAAAGAGCACTTAACCCAACAGAACATGAAATTTTATTAATGTTCTCACGTCCGTCAATGAGAAATTTCCTTGTTGTCTTTCCTGATCCATAGCTAAACAGAAATTGACATCTCAAAGATGGTGCACCTTTGTGACAGCAGCAACAGTGCTACTAGAACGACACACGTGATTTGAGTTCATTCATATGAAGCAATGCACAGTGCTGCCAGCATACACAAAACATCTGAAACAATCCACATATAAGAGTAACTTACAATGTGGGGAGAGGATAATGAAGGAATACTGGTACTTTAAGTGACCCACAGAGTCCCAGTTTATGTCCTGTCTTAAACACCCATTTCCATCAGACTCAGTATGACCATTTTTGTGCAGGAAGAACTGTGGGGACTTGCAATGCTAATAAAGTTCATAGATGTAGCAGTTATTATGCATTTAATTTAATATCAAAATTAATGCAGATCCTAAAGGAAGCTGGTACAGATTGGTGCAAAAGACGATTGCTCAGCAAATTGTACGTGGATCAGAGTGTTATAAGTATGACTGAACCAAAGGGAGACAAATGTGAAGACTGGAAGAGGAGTTCAACAAGGATGCTGTTTGTTACAAATTCTATTCAAATTATATGGCAGTTATCTTACCAAAGAAGATTTGAAAGGTTTGGAGACTTCAAAATAGGATGACAAGTAATTCACACTGTAATATGCAGATGAGCATGTGATACTGGCTAAGGAAGAAGGGTACCTCAGGGCATGATTGAGGGACTTATGAAAGTGGAAGAGGCAGTGGAATGGAAATGAATGTGGAAATACCTAAGGTAATGAGGATCTCAAAGGAACCATCCCCAGGACAGGTTATGACAGATGACAATCTACTGGAGAATGTGGAATATTTCAACTATCAAGGTAGCATGATAATAAATGTGGAAGGTGCACACGTGAAAGTAAATCCAGGAATGCCATGGCACAAGCAGCATTCAACAAGAAGAAGAATTTTTTCACCAGCAAATTGTACTTAAATTTAAGGAAGAAACTAGTAAAACTCTGTATTTGGTGCATAGCTATGTATAGTACTGAAACCTGGACACTTCAGAAAGTAGATCAGAAATACCTGGAAGGTTTTGAAATGTTGTGTTGGAGAAGGATGGATAGCAGTTGAACCTATTCTGTGAAATATGAAGACGTATTCGAGTCAAGGCAGAAAGAAACATCCCGCATACAATAAGGAGATGGGAGGCTGAGTGGATTGGTCACATCTGGCGCTGAAACTGCCTTCTAAAACATGTTATTGAAGAAAAGACAGAATGAAGGATAGAAGTGATGAGAAGATGAGGAAGAAGATGTTAGCAGCTAGTGGATAACCTTAAGGAAGCGAGAAGATACTTGATATAGAAAGAGGAAGCACTAGATCACATTTTGTGGAGAAGAATATTTCAAAGGAACTATGAACCTGTCATAGGACAGACTACATACTGAATGAATTACAAATAAGAACAACCATGAATTTTGATGCACTTCATCCTATTGTGCTGTGAAAAATCAGAACTAACTTATTTACTGCCATCAAACACAACAGTTCAGATCCAACAGTGAATGCTAGGTGTGCTAGTCATGCTGTACCATTTTCAGGCATTAAAGTAAATAATTTAAAGCCAAAGTGGACATGTGTTAAAAGTACTTTGCAGTTTGTGAGATCTCACAAACTTTACAATTGTCATAATACTGGATTATTATGGATTTTTTAATTTTGTTATTAAAACCAATTTTAAAATTTTTGAGATAACAAATTGTAAAATACTTTTAAAACATGTCCAGTTGGGTCTTTTAAAGTATGTACTTCAATGCCTGACTATGGTCAAGGATGACCAAAACATGTAGGTTACTGTAACAGAAAGGCCCTGGGTCTAACAAATAACAGTGTTTATTAACACTACAGATACAATAATTAAAGCAGTAATAAATACAGAACACTGCAGCAGAATCTCAAGTATCATTCTCAACAGATAATACTTTTCTCCTACATCCAGTTCTCTGGGCTCCTGGCCCTGACACTGGTCTCAAACTCATTACTTCACTCACACTGCACTATGCAGTTGCAATTGACACTCGCTATCCACCTTCTGCCGCTGTCACTGGCACACCGCTATGCCATATGCTGTCTTGCTTGTGAGCAATTGACTGTCATACCGTCCGCTCGTCTTATATAACACTGGCTCGTTTCTCGAGACTTACACACACTTCCAGACAATTCTCTCTCTTTCTCTCGAAGGCACAAGGAGGATCTATGATGTCACAGGCCCTGCGGGTCACCTTGCTACCAGGGTCAGATGCTTCATGTTACAATACATTGTTGGATTTAATAACTTTGTTGTGTTTGACAGCAATAAATACATTACTATAAACACCCATGTGTTTAAGGCATGGGTTTCAGGTACAATTATTTTGTGTTTCATTTGTGTATCACATCAGAAATGATGTGTTGAAGGCAGTGGTTACTGGTGGAGACAGAGGCTTTCTTCATGAACCAGTACTTTCCTGTAATTTGTATGAAAACCTACTCATAATACAAAGCTATAACTGTATTACCTTATGCCTGCCTGTCTCATAGATGAGATTTTGCATGCAGATAGAACATATTGGGCATACCATAGCTGTATATTAAAGTATCATAGCATTGTTGACTTATGAATGTTAAATACTTTCCAACTAACCTTACACGTAACAGTTATTTTGTATGTTCACATACCTACAATCCTTGTCCCATGTGGGACTCGAACCAAGAATCCCAGTATACGAAAACAAGAAGGTACTACACGCCCTATGTTTTGCTCTGATCCATGCTGTGAGTGTTCCAAGTTGACCAACAATACACTAAGATTCAGTAATTCCAGACGTCAATTTTGTTTAGTTCTTACAAGATTTTTGTATATCCCATACAGAGATGTGGTTTGACTTACTCGCTTCCCTAAACAAGTACCAATTCCGTCTACATTTGTAGACATGGTTTGAATTTGTTGCATATTATTTTTTACAGACTTCTAAATAATTAGCAAGCAGCAGTGATCATAAGTCACTAGTTTTGTTTCCTTCTGTGTTATGTAATTTCCTCACATTTACAACTTTAATTTCTCTGGAAATATGCTGTCTCATTAAATTTTTCCACACCCCCTTTACTTTATTTTTAAACATTTGAGTTATTCGTATGTAGTATATAAGTTTCTAGTTCCTCCATCAAATTTACAACTCTTGAGATTTGCACCATTAGTCTACTGCTTTAAACATTCCAACTCAGATCATTTCCCACTATTCCAACCACTTAGCATTCAACTTTAAGGAGCGTCATCCCCGTTGTGTTCTTAGAACATGAGGTAGTAATTCTCTAAGGATATAGCAGTCATAACACAACTATATTATCAAGTGTATATAACTTATCAACTACATGTTTCAGCCACTGCTGCTGTCGCCATCATCAGGTTGGATACAATTTATCAGAGAAGCTATATAGATATGATATAACACAGAACAATTATTAGTATTAGTGTAAGTAAGGGGACAAGATCTCCTTTACACAAAGTTGGTGGGCGTGTGTGCAGATTGTAAAGAACCATGTATATAACATATGTTTTCCTGTTTGTCTATGACAATATAGTGTACATGCTGAGTCAGTTCATGCCAGTGGGGTGCGGTTGGCCTGGGCCCATGTTTGGTCCTGCGGTGCTGTATTTTCTTGCCTGTGGTGGGGGCTGAGTGTCACACCTGTCTGCTGCTGTGGCTGTGTAGACATCCTAAGTTGTCTACGGTATGGTTGGCAGCTGCAGGTGTATTGTAGTGGGGGAAGGGATTTCTTAGTGCCGTGCTGGAATAATAAATAAGCTAAGATGGACAATCAGCCACAACTGGGAAGCTGTGAAAAGCTGCAAGAAATATAAGTGCAAGGTAGTAGATACTACTTAAAGTATTATGGCTCCTTGGTTTTGTGCCAGTGTCAGTGGGTACGATCCTGTCCTGGGAAGGTGAAGAAGATGAGATCTGTTTGTCGCTATAGAGGTTATTACGTGTAACACAAACAGCAATCCTGTATCCCAGTAACATGTGGTGGTGTGGTGGGATATCTCTGTATCACTGTTTTATCACTCTATGAGTCTTTTCTGTATGTCACCGTTACTTGTATAATTACATGCCTTGTATATTGCATTATTCACTAGCATTAGTAGCTGTTATTTACGGAGTAAGGCACGACTGAATGAACGTGGAGTACTGAATCATGGGGTGCCTGCTGCTTTCTAGTGGGATGGCTTTTACAGTAGTGAGGAATGCATGGAGTGTTTGGGTCAGGGCCTCTTAGGGTGTAAGGTGGGTGGGGGTTATTTATTTCTGTATGAGGGAGTCAGAGATTTTGTTGGGAAAGATAGTGTGGTTGTCATTCAGATGGTTTCCGGCTGCATGTTCCTTGTGAATGTAAAACCTCTCAATTGTGTTTAGATGTACCCCTTTTCTCTGGTGATGTAACACCTGCATAATGTTGATGAGGCCAAAGGAATGTGCTTCCTCTCGGAGGTGTTGTGCGAAATTAGAAGTATGGCTATTGTTGTGGAAGGCACTTTTGTGTTCTTTGTAACATATGGAGAAGCTTCTTACAGTCTGTCCCATGTAGGCTTTGTTGCAATCTCGGCAGGTCAATTTGTACATGCCAGATAATGCAAATTTGTCCGGGGGCGGTTTCCTGTGCTTAAGTAGGATTTCTAAGGTGTTGTTTGGAAGGCTATTTTTAAGTCCATGTGTCTGAACGTGTTGGTAATGTATAGCGTCTCTTTGCCCATGTATGTAAAGGTGGCCCACTTGTGTTTGGAAATTTGTGTAGAATGTTGTCATGTTGTTTCTGTGGTGTGTTGGGGAACGAGTTGTTGTGTAATATGTTTTTGATGACACTGAGCTCTTGTTTGTATTCTTGTTCTTGAAGGTTGTAAGCGTTCAGTCTGTTACAGAGAAATTTAACAGCTGCATATTTGTGCTCTGTGGGGTGTTGGAGGTGTAAGGGATGATGGTGTCTGTGAAGGTAGGTTTCCTGTATATGGATGTTTTTAGGTTGTTTGGAGTTTTTGGATGGATATGTCTAAGTAGTTTATGATGTTGTCCCTCTCAATTTCTGCTATGAATTTCAGATTCTGGTGTAAAGTGTTGCAAGTCCATTACGATGGCTTGGATATATGTGTGGTTGGAATCAAATATCAGGAGAATGTCATCCACATATCTGAAGTAGTTGATGATTTTCTGTTTTTGTGATATTCATGCTAGATGTGTATTCTTAGTGTGTTGTAGGACTAGTTCTGCGATCAAGCCAGAGGATGGGGCGCCTATTGCAAGGCCGTCATACTGGGAAATTATGTCGTGCATCTGGGTGAAGTACAAGAACAGTAATAATATAATTATTTCAGTGTTTGCAATAAATGCTCTGTAAAAAAAAAAAATTCCTGTTTTCCATTGAACCAACTGGTAGTTTTGTCTGGTAATGACATCGTACCACATTAGAAGTTCTTGTTGTGTTTATTGGTCTATCTGGTAGTATTTCAGTGTGTCTGTGAGGATCATCTTAGTTTCTTTAATCAGGATGTTAGAATACAGGTTTGTGATGTCTAGGGATGCAAATGTGAAATGTGGGTGTATCAAGGTGTCCCATAGATTTTGGAGTAGTTCTGTGGTGTTCTTTATGTTGAACGTTTTCGGTAGTGGAGCTGTACTGTTTATCTTATGAGTGAATAGTTTGGAAAGTTTGTAGGTCAGGATGTTCCGCCAATTTACGACAGGTCTGATATGTTGTCCCAGTTTATGTAATTTTATTAACCCTTTGACTGTGGAGGCAGAAGGGTTTAGGTTGATGTATTTCCACTTGTGATCTCTTGGGATTGTCTTGCTCTGTTTTATGATGTTCCTGAATTCGGTTTGGAACACCCACCAACTTTGTGTAAATGAGATCTCATCCCCTTACCTACACTGATACTAATAATTGTTTTGTGTTATATCTATATAGCTTCTCCGATAAATTGTATCCTACCTGATGATGGTCACAGCAGCAATGGCCGAAACATGTAGTTGATAAGTTTTATACACTTGATAGCATAGTTGTGTTATCACTGCTATATACTTACAGAATTATTACCTCATGCCCTTAGCGTTTCTTTGCACAGATTATTCCTTAGAATGTTGCTTTAAAACTAATTATGAATGATTGCGACCGTCTATTCGTGAAATACAGGGGGCTAGGGCCGACTGTGAATCGGAAGAACTTCAGGACATATTGCAATAATCCATGTATAAAGCCCGTTAGAGCGCCCACTGAGTCGTGCGGGTGAAGTATATTCTTCAGTGACAGTTCGAATCACAGATAATCTGTTCGAACGTTCAAGCATCCAATATGGCTTCGTTGTTCGAGATGAAATTTCTGTGTTTATGTATATTTACGATATTATTTTCAGGTAAGTAAAAATAATGGGGACTTTCATTGTAGCTTAAGCCATAGCTGTTGTTAATAGTGTAACAGTCGTCCCAGCCATTGATGGTTGCATGATAGATTTTTCTGAACAGGTACGAATGATTTATCCGGAGAGTTGCATGTGAGCATTGCATGTGACGTTTTACATAGGTGTGGCCAAATATAAAGTATTGTTTGTAGAGTATTAACGTCGTTATAATTTCAGCTTCGGCTCAGAGGATTAGAGATAAAATGTATGAAACCATAGATGGGGCTGCTGCGTGCTTTAGAAGACTGAATGGAACTCACCAGTTTGGTTGCACATGTGAGTAACAAAAATGCTGTAAATCTTTTGTTTATTAATTGAGTAGTATTTCGAGTTAAGGACCGCATGGTTATTTAATATTTAAGACGGCATTTATTAGTGTTTTTTCTTATAATTGGTTCATAAAGTATCAGTTATGTATACAGCTTTGTTCAGATTTAGGTACTAGTAATGTGTTATTTATTACATGTGTAAGGAAACTTAATCGCTGAAGTATTTTTGTGTATCTGTCATATTTGTAATGCTAGAGTCTGGAAAGAGGAAAGCAGAACTGACACTGAAACTGCAGTAACCAATATTCGGGACTGTTTGTAGAACCCAAAAGATTAATAAAAGGATATGCATGGTTAATGTACAAAGTTGAGTAATTTTATTCTGCATTTCCTGGTTCTTTATTTTCTATAATGCAATGCTACTGTTGTATATGAACATGTACTTTGTTGTTTAGAAGATAACACTATCCCACAGATATATTAATGTGTAAATTGGAACTCTTTCTTGCAAGATTTTAATTCCTTCACTCTTGTAACCTAGTTTTCTAAGCAGATGTGTTGTCATGTGGAATGTGATGCACTGTAGCATGGTAGCTAGTTATCTGTATTGTTTACTTTTTTATCATTGAATAGAAATAAGTTATTACGATTGCAAAAATCTTGTAGAAAGGATTTGGTAACAATCATATTGTGCTGTAGGAGAAGTGAATATTGAAATTAACAATAATATAATTACTGTGGATTGTATCAAAAATGCACTCTTATCCATACATGGTGGTCTGTGCAATCAACTTTAGTGCATACATTTTCAGTCTAGTTCTCAAATTATGTAATATATCCTGAGTGCAAAAATTTCCATCCTGCCTTATGCCAAGTTGACCTTATTAACATCTTCTGAGAAGATATAACCAAGGAAGAGCTGATGAGACATCCAGTGGCTGGTGACAGTGTACTACCTCCATCTCCATTGTAGAAGAATAAGGCATGCAGTAGGTATAAATGCAGTACATAAGGAAAGGAAGTACATATGCTGTCACTATGAGCAAGCCAGTAGGAGATGGTGACAATTAAAGAGGACTGGGGTGAGGTAATTTGGTGCTGGAAGAATATTTGTAGGACTGAAGAAATTGGGTGAGAAAAATACTTTTGTAGGTGCTCTGCGGCATGACCCAATAAAATTAAGAAGATTTGAAATGTAGAAATAGCGATAGCCCTACTTTAAAAACACATTATAAGAGATATTGTCGGATATTATCTAAAGTTATTATTATAGCGAAAAGATCGTATTATAATAATCTAATATTAAATA
>Ga0131853_10027490_pt1 | contig 10209 bp, 10 predicted proteins | sample TergutLab28metaG_FD_92764 | JGI IMG/M metagenome (GOLD analysis project Ga0131853, IMG submission 92764) | Labiotermes labralis P1 segment gut microbial communities from Petit-Saut dam, French Guiana - Lab288 P1 (version 2) (version 2) | ecosystem: Host-associated > Arthropoda: Insects >... | reverse complement strand
CGGCTTGTCCGAGACTATGGCGACCTTTTCGCCCGTGAATCGGTTGAGCAAAGTCGATTTGCCGACGTTCGGCCGGCCGATTATTGAGATGAAACCTGAATAGAATTTTGTCATGGTTGTTCCTTTCCTATGCTAAAAAAATAATGAATTAATCGCCGCCAACAGAATAATCAAGCCAACTACCCTTATACATAGAAGCAAAAAGTTTGTGTATTCGCTTTCTACGCCTCGCTTACCCAAAGTCACGAGCCACCACCAATTATAAGCGGCCATGTTCGCCCCCACTTTGGGGAAGAAGAAGTAAATTAGTCCGACTGATAACCAAAATGTTGCGTCCATATTAGCAGCCCCTTTTATTGTGCTGTATGTGGAGGCACCGCTTTCTGTACCCGTAAAAGAGTTAGGGTCGGGCGAGCGCGGACTCCTACGAAAGTTATTACGCCTCAACCAACTACCCAAGCCCCACCAAATTCCACATAACGCCAAACTTATCAAAAACAACGCCCGCGCATGGGCTATAGAATGTCTCCATCAAATCCATGCCAACGCGGCCTTCTTTAGCGAGTACTGCAAACGCATGTTTTATCTCATCCACGCTCGCCTCAATCGCAAGCGATATCCGCTCCGATTCCTGTTCATTCAGCTTAAATCCCGGCGCGTAGCCGCAGTCGGATAGGCGAATAAACTCGCCGCCAAAAGCCATAGTCGCTTGCATAACACGATTTTTGTACTCTTCTGGCAAAGTGTATCCCGGAATTTCCGGCATTTGGTCAAATAGCATGTATTCAAGCGTGTCAGTTTGGAAGGCGCGTTTGTATAACTCTATCGCTTCGGCGCATTGACCGTTGAAGGTTAGATATGGTCTGATTTTCATGAGATTGTCTCCTTTGTGTGTAGTGTTTTTAGTAAGCGCGCACTATTTTTGCATATCCTTATCTCGTTCCATAAATCCGAAAACATTTAGAACTGCGCCGAGTAAAAATAGTATCGCGGCGCAATACAATATCAAAACAGTTCCGAAGGTAACTATGGTGTTCGGTGACGCGAAATGAATTGCCTCTCGGAGTATGCTTATACCGAGCAGCAAAATAGCGCAAATCAATTATCCTGTTCCTAAAATGTCCTTCCTCATGCTACCCCTCCAGTCCATCAATCTTCTTCCTAAGCCCCTTCATATCCTCCCAAGCCGGCCGCTTCTTCTCCTCGTCCCTAAGTAGTGCCGCCGGATGATATGTCGCCATAAAATGTATGCCTTTTCGCTCGAACCAACGGCCACGATGCTTAGTAATGCGAAACTCCTCGCCAAAAGGATTTTCTCCCCGCGCGACTATCGCAGTGGCGGCGATTCGGCCGAGCATCACGATGATTTTGGGCTGAATCAGCTTTAGCTGATAGCGCAGATAGTTCATACAAAGTTCTTGCTCATCGGGTTTTGGGTCACGATTGCCGGGTGGGCGGCACTTGACTATGTTCGCTATGTAGACGTCTTTCTCGCTTAGCCCAATTGCGGCGAGCATCTTGTCCAAAAGCTGCCCCGCAGGGCCCACGAACGGCAAGCCCTCTTTATCCTCGTGAAAGCCCGGCCCTTCGCCAATAAAAAGTATATCGGCTTCGCGGTTACCACGGCCAATTACAACGTTCGTGCGCGTCTCGTGGAGCGAGCAGAGTTGGCAGTTTTCGCATGTTGCGTGTAAAGTATCCCAGTCCATTTATAAATTTTTCCCCATAAATATTTCCAAAGCTTGCTTGTACGGCGTTCGATCCATCGCGATCGAGCCCATGTCGTAATAGCCAAGCTTGCGATAAAAGTGATGCGACTCGATATCAATGCGCGTGGAGAGCATGACAAGCTTATAGCCTAATACTCGCATTTCATCCTCCCAATGTTTAAGTGAGGCCGCGCCTAAGCCTTGTTTTCGGTACGGTTTTTCAAGATATATCAGCGTCAAAAACGGGATAGAGTCCCAAAACATGTTATAACGCATTAGGCCGACGATTTGGTTGTCATATCGAATGATATAGCATTTTTTGTCGTTTATTTTTGACACGCATTCGGCTTCTGACAAGGGTTCTGCCTCGAATGAGCAAAGATATGGGACATCATTTTCGGTTGCGTAGGTGATTGATAGCATGTTTACCTCCGTGGTGTGGATTGAATTTGTGAAATCTATCCAAGCACAATATAGGGCGCCGCTTACCGCGCCCGTAAGTTTTCTAGGCGAGTAAGCGAGTTTATCGATTAGGCGAGTTTATCGAGTAGGCGAGTTTATCGAGTAGGCGAGTTTATCGAGCAGGCACGCCTCCTACAAAAACCATAATTATTAGCCCTTGTTTCCGTCACCCTCGCGACAACCCAATCCCCCTAAGTATCTCCTCTTGCAAGCCAAACATATCCACCTCGTCCTCGTCGTTCTCATGGTCATATCCAAGCAAATGAAGCATAGCATGAGCCGTCAAAAATCCAGCCTCGCGCTCCGCGCTATGCCCATAATCATCGGCTTGTGAAAATATTTTCTCATACGCGATAACGATATCGCCTAAAAAGCCATCATCGCCCGTAGGAAACGAAAGTACATCCGTCGGCGCGTCGATGCCGCGTTTGTCCTTGTTTATCTCTTGCATATTCTCCAAATCGACTATCAAGATATCCACCGAACATTGCCCCGAGACACCGCAAGCGAGGACGCTCGCTCTTGCCGCATCCTCGATAATCTTTATAAGTTCATCAGACAACTTCTGCGTCTCATCAAATAGGTTAAGCGTTAGCATTTTTCTCTTTTTTCTCCATCTTTGGATAAGGTATACGTTCGTGGTACATGCCTTTAAACACGCGCATAAACGATAACGCTACCGTATCCAGATCCTTTATAGTCAAACCGCTGTCAATAAGCTGGTTATCGTCAAGCTTGTCCTTAATCAAAACACGCACAAACTTCTCAATATCGTCCATGCTGCGGCTGTTCGCAAACATAGAGCGAACGGCCGCCTCAACGGTGTCCGCGAGCATAACGACCGCGGATTCTTTGCTCTGCGGCGTTTGATTTTTATATCTAAAATCGCTCTCCGAAATCTCTTCATCAGGGCTCTCTGACTGCGCTTTGTGGTAGAAGAACTTAATGAGCGTATTGCCGTGATGTTCGACGATTATATCGCGTACGACCACCGGAAGCTTATGTTCAATCGCCATCGACAGCCCAACATTAACATGCCCCGTGATAACGGCCGCGCTGCTGTACGGGTCAAGCTCGTCATGCAAGTTCTCACTAATTTGATTCTCTGCGTAATACTGCGGATACTTGAGCTTACCTATATCGTGATAATACGCGCCGACCTTCGCAATAGTCGGGTTCGCGCCGATATCATAGGCGGCGGTTTCCGCAAGGTTTGCAACAATCAAGCTGTGATGATACGTAGCCGGCGCTTCGACCGACAGTCTCTTTAGCAGCTCATTATCCGGATTTATAAGGTCAAGCAGCTTAATCGGAGTAATCGCGCCGAACATGCTCTCCCAAAGTGGCAGTGAGCCGACCGAAAGCATAACCGTCATAATTCCGCTCAAAAACGCATACGACACGCCAAGCAAAAGCCCCTGTGAGAAGCCACGTTCAAAAATAAGCGTGACCGAAGCGTAGAACAACGCGCCCGAGACCGCCACAACAAGGCTCAGGATGAACAAATTGCTGCGTTGATCGGCGTATTTAGCCATCTCAGCAGTCAATGTACCAACCAGTACGAAAAATAGGAGATATTCAAGCCCGGCACCGATTATCAGCATCGTAATGACCGAAACGCCGATGTTTAAGACAAGTGCGAGCCTTATGTCAATCAAAATAGCAACCAAAAGCGTGAACGCAAGCACAGGGGTGAGTATCCAAAGCCCCGTACCGCCGATAACGCTCGATGTACCAATAGTTATCAAATACAAACAAAGCAGCATGAGTGCTTCTTTCCTGTTGTTCCTAAGTGTTCCGTTATAACGGCGGATATAAATCAAACAAAACGCAAATATAAAAACAGCCACGCCGCTGATGCCGAGAATAGGAATGATGTTTTCAAAAATGCCGCCTGAAAGCAGTCCCAAGCTCTCGATAACCGCGAAAGCTTCCTCCGTTACTATTTGCCCCTCATCGACAATCGTTTGTCCGGCTAGAAAATATATCGGTTCGACTTCGGCACGGCGCGTTTCTTGCAGCGTCAAAGTCGCTTCCTCGTTAAAGATAAGGTTCGGCAGCAGATAAACCGCGCCAATTTCATACGCGATCGCGCTCAATCTATCAATCTGCGTAGGGTATAATCGTTCAAACTCGCTGCGCATCTCAACTAGTATACGCGCGTGCGCCTCCTCTTGGAAGCCCATGTCAAGTATATTCAAAACCGTGTCATAAATGTTCTCACGCAAGCTCTGATATGTGTCTGTATCAAGGTTAATCGCGCTCAGTAAGTCATCCGCGCTAAATGTATCTGACAGAAACGATTCTTCAATCTCGCGCGCCATATGCTCGTCATGCGTAATGACAGCGACAGTGCTAAACCCATCCTCATCAGGCATAACAGGCGGCGCAAATTGCAGCGACGGCGTAAAAAACGGTGTATTTTCACGTCTGAGCCTGTCCATTTCTGAAAAGAAACGATCCAACCTCGCCATTACTTCCGTCTCTATCTGCGGATCTATCTGAAATACGGGCGTAACTAAGGCCGCGGCCTCGTCTTTAAGTCGCTCGGTCGCGATCTGATTCTCAATCTGTCTAACCGCACGAATGCGAACCGGCGAAACACCTCCCGGCTCGATATTATAACCCTCACTTACATAACGGCCGCTTATCAAAAGGCCAAGCGTCACAATAAGCGCGAACGACATGAGTGCGGTCGTAAAACTCATATTAGTTTGGATAATGTTTTTCAATGCTAATCACTCCTCGGAACGAGTTTAGTAATTCCCTCTGCCTCGCCCTTTCCCCTTGCGTCCAAAATCCCTTTTTACCTTTGGCGGCTCATGCTTCTTTTTCTTTGCATCGACTTTTTCGTAAGCGGCGACGATCTTTGCCACCAACGGATGCCTAACGACGTCCTTGTTTGTCAAATGCGATATACCTATATCCTCAATACCTTCCAAAATCTTGATTGCATCAACCAGCCCACAAGCCTTTCCAAACGGTAGGTCAACTTGTGTCAAATCCCCTGTTATTATGGCCTTTGAGCCAAAGCCTATGCGAGTTAGGAACATTTTCATCTGTTCGGGCGTAGTATTTTGCGCCTCGTCTAGGACTATGAAAGCGTTATTTAGCGTCCGCCCTCTCATATACGCCAACGGAGCGACTTCAATCGCGCCTTTTTCAAAGTTTTTATGGAACGTCTCCGCACCCATTATTTCATGCAGCGCGTCGTAAAGCGGGCGCAAGTATGGATCCACTTTCTGCTGCAAGTCACCCGGCAAAAAACCAAGCTTTTCCCCGGCCTCTATCGCAGGTCTGGTGAGCACGATTTTCTCGACTTTGCCACTTTTAAATGCCGCGATCGCAACCGCCATAGCGAGATAAGTCTTACCCGTGCCCGCAGGGCCTACGCCAAACACGATGGTATTTTTACGAATCTGCTCAACATACTTCTTTTGCCCCAAAGTCTTTGGTTTAACCGGCTTACCTGCGATTGTCATAGCGATTATATCATCAGACATCTTCTCAATCTCAGAAAAACCATCGTCTGAAGATGCGGCTATCAAATAATCAATGCTCATGCTGTCCAAGCTTTCGCCTTTTTCAATCAAGGTCGTAAGCTTGCCGAGAACCGCTTCGGCTTTAACAAGATTCTTGCCCTCGCCCGAAATAGAAACTGAGTCGCCGCGGTTCACTATCTGCACATTAAACGCGCGTTCGATTTTACGAACGTTTTCATCCAAACGCCCAAACACTGCGCCTATTATCGCGCCATGTACTTTCACGTCTATCTTTTGATTGCTCAACTAATCAATCACTCCTCCAAAGCTTCTATATATCGTATCTCGCCAATCTCTTCATCCGTCACGACTGTAGCAAAAACTCTCAGTCCACCATCTATTTGCTCATACTCAATTATCTTCTCAACAACGTCCGCGTCAAAGTCGAACTCTTGTATTATCGTGTTTGTAACGGTTATAATCGCCAGTTCTTTCATCTCGTCTAAAGAAAGTGGGCTGCTCAAAAGCTCATACTCTCTATAACTATGGCGCAAGATGATGATAGGCAGTGGATAACGCTCACCAAAGCTAAGCTGTGTCCTACTTGTAATTCTATCATAATTTGTGTATAAAATGGAAGCCCCTGAGATATTTAATTCTTTATTAAGAATATTGACGCCAAAGTGTACCTTTGTGTGCCCGGTAAAACTTTGTGTGATCCGCTCATTGCTTATGTAAAAGTCCATCTCATGATAACGCCTTGAGCGCACGGAGGCTGTCGCATGAGTATAGCCGGTTATAATTGCCTCATGATCAAGCCCTGCAACGATTGTACCTGCCACAAGCAAGTCGCCTGCAAGCACAACATCGCCTTCTCTAACCATGGGCGTGCCGGTTTGCACAAATATGGAGCTTATTACGCCATCCCTTTTTGCAATTATATCACATGGCATGGATTTGTCTATAAAATCTTTACGCGGCAAGGCTTCCGCAACACTTATAGCAGCTCTTGTCCCCCTGATTTCAATATTTACAAACGAGATATCATCAAAATGCGCGATAAGTTCGCGCTCGGTTAAAAGCATGTTAATATCCGCCTTGCGCTCGCCTATGCTCAGCCCTTTTGTTTCCAAGAACTCGATTATTTGTTCATCGCAGACACGCTCGTTGCCATGGATTTCGACAAGCCAAATGAAGCCCGACAAATAATAGAGGAGTGCTACAAAAAAAACGACACCTATCGGGAACAGTTTCCTTTTCCTGAATTTATATATCGTGAATGGCACGCCTTTTTTTTCGATAATCTTAAAGCGACAGCCTGTCTTTTTGGCGCACTCTCTAAGCATCCGAAAGCCCTTAACGCTTATATTCATCCGCATATATGCGCCGTTTCGGTGTACATCCCAAATATATAGGTTTTTATGCGCCGCCATGTTTATAAATCGTTCTATGGAAAAACCGCGGACTTCGATTGTCACATAGCCTTTCATGTATTGCCAAAAGTTTAGTAGCATGAAGCACCTCCTCTACAGCATGTAGCCAACCTTGTCAATAACACCAGAAATGACAATATTCTCAGAGGTGACTTGTTTTAACACCAATTTCCTTCCTTCTATGCGCACGATTCCGGCAGTTGTGTTTATTCTAAGCAGCTCCTCAGAATACTCCAAGATGCCCTTGAAATTTTCTATGGTCAAATCCTCATTGCCTATAAGCGTGATTAGCGGAAGGTTCATAACGACTTCTTTAGGCAGCTCAAAAGCATTTATAAGCTTGCTTGCTACGAGCCGTTCGGCAGTTTTTGCGGTTCTTTGCAGTTTGCTCATATTTTCCACCTCTATAGGAGTATATGAAGAGGCAGGCTAGAATAGAAGAGGCAGGCATGAGTTAAGCCGGATGCACAAAAAAGGGCGGATATCAATCCGCCCAACTACTCCTAATACGAAACAATTATTCCGCCATCATCTGCATACGTTGTGCATAAGCCTCTAGCTTCCACAACAACCGCGTCTTTAAACTTCACATGTTTGAGGATATCATCTCTTAGCTGCATTGCTTTATCAAGGCAGCGCACATGTCCAATTGCGAGCACTCTTTCCTCAAACTTCACGCTCTTATCCTCAACAATTCGCTTAACAATCTTAGCCAAAGCCTTACTTGAGCCCATAGCTTTATCAACCATAGCAAGCTTGCCTTCCACCTCGGCGCAAACAGGTTTTACGCGAAGTATTGAAGCGGCTTTTGCCACATAAGCGTTAATTCTACCGTTTTTAACAAGATTATCATATCGCTCCAGCACGAAATAGGTGCTTAGAGAGTCAATATAGTCTTGAACTGTCACTGCGATATCTTCGAAGCTAATTTTTTCTTTAATAAGCTCGTTTATTTTTAGCGCGATAAGAATAGGGCCTGCGGACGCGCTTTTTGAGTCAAAAACATGAACCTTGCCTGCTCCATTCTCATCTTCATACATCTGTTTTGCAACGGATGCATTACTAAAAGAAGCACTCAACGGCGAGGATATTGTAATTACAAAATTATCCTGCTCGCCGCGCATTTCGTTCAAATACAGCTCGGGACTAGGTGCAGCCGTTCGTATTTGAGAGGCTTTACGCATTTTTTCTATGTACGCATTGATTTCAAACGTCTCATCATCAATAATATGCTCATCATCCAAAAGCAAGCTGAACGGAATGTAGTTTAATTGCAAATCTTCCTTTTCAAGCAACGCCCTGTTGGAGTCACACGAGCTATCAACTATAATTTTCATGACTTCCCTCCACGTAAATAATACTTATCCTTCATTATAGTACATGCTTTCGCTTAATGTCAACATTTATTTTTTTATCTGTGAAAATTATGAAAACACAAAAAGGGGCGGTTCCTAAGCCGCCCCCAAAAAACTAAACTATCCTCGGTTGAACATGCGCCGGAATCGGATTTTCATACGGAGTCTTTTCAAGCACTTTGTTGAGCTCGGCGTTCGATTTTTCAATAATTTCAGGGTTAAGATACGCCAAAAGTGCCGACGACGCCATGATTTCGGCCGCTCTTATCGTGCCTTTGTGAGCCATGCCGCTTTTACCGGAGCTTACCCATTGCCAGGTGTGAGCTGACGTATTTTTCGGCGCAGTCGCGCAGTAAAACTGAGCCGTCGGAACTACCCAACTAACATCACCAACATCGGTCGAACCGGGACTTGCAACATTTCTAAACTCCGGATGATACGGATGTATAAACGTCGCTAACGCTTCCGCGTCATGCGCCTCTTCGAGTTCCATCCAATCTTCTACGTTATACGTTTTGCCTATGCTCTTGTTTCTTTCGCCTTCGGTCAATGTCGCGCGGAGCTTCTCGGCAAACTCCATGTCTTCCTTATCAAATTCAGGCGCGCCTAAATCGGTCATAACCTCGTACATAAGCTCGGTAAGTGTCGCGTTCGGTATGTAGTTAGAGCATGCCTTGTCAAAGTCGATTTCGACCTCGGTTTCGGTCATTAAAGCCGCTCCCTGCGCTATTTTGCAGACACGTTCGAAAATATTTTTCGCTCCTGCCATAAGCGGCGCTCTGACAAGGTATAAAACCGATGCTTCAGCCTGAACCACGTTTGGAGCTGTTCCGCCCGCGTTTACTATCGCGTAGTGGAATCTTGAAGTCGTCGGAACATGCTCTCTTAAATAGTTGCTCGCGACGTTCATAAGCTCAACCGCATCAAGTGCCGAGCGACCATTTTCCGGCGAGCCCGCCGCGTGCGCGGAGCGTCCTTTGAAATGGAAATAGCATTGAATATTAGCTAAAGTGCTTGAAGAAAACATATTATTATCCGCGCCCGGATGCCACGTAAGGCAAATGTCGATGTTTTCAAACGCGCCGCCGCGAATCATATACGTTTTACCCGAACCGCCCTCTTCCGCCGGACATCCTAAAAACTTTATCGTGCCCGGAAGCGAGCTTTCTTTCAAATAATCCCTTAAAGCCACTGCCGCCATAAGTGCGCCCGCGCCGAGCAGGTGATGCCCACAGCCTTGGCCGGGTTTGCCTTCTTCTATCGGTTCTTTCGTAACTGCTCCGGCCACTTGACTAAGGTTCGCAAGCGCGTCATACTCACCCATGAAGCCGATTACTGGTTTTCCTGAGCCCCACGTGCCTATGACCGCCGTCTCAACGCCGCCCGCGGCTCGCTCAACCGAAAAGCCCTCTTCTTCAAGCACTTTGGCTAAAAGATCCGCCGATTTGTGTTCTACAAACCTGGTTTCAGCGTAGTCCCAGAGCAAATCGGACACTTCAAGGAACTTCGCTTTTTTATTCTCGACGAGCCCCTGAACACTTGCATAAACTTCTGACTTATTTGGCATTTGCTTTCCTCCTTATTGTGTATTATAATAGTAATTAAGATAGTGAGTTTAGTATATCATGATTTGTAGCTTTTGGCTCGATTTTTGAAAAAGAAAAACATTTTTTCAAAAGATCTCTCAGCACTTTTGCCTACGGCAAAAGCCGCACTGAAATTGCGCATAGGAACATTGCACAATTTCATAACGTGCGGTCGGCTTTCT
>Ga0131853_10027489_pt1 | contig 10209 bp, 12 predicted proteins | sample TergutLab28metaG_FD_92764 | JGI IMG/M metagenome (GOLD analysis project Ga0131853, IMG submission 92764) | Labiotermes labralis P1 segment gut microbial communities from Petit-Saut dam, French Guiana - Lab288 P1 (version 2) (version 2) | ecosystem: Host-associated > Arthropoda: Insects >... | reverse complement strand
TTTTTTTTTTTTTTTTTTTTTTTTTTTTTTTTTTTTTTTTTTTTTTTTTTTTTTTTTTTTTTTTTTTTTTTTTTTTTTTTTTTTTTTTTTTTTTTTTTGTTTTTTTTTTCTTTTTTTTTTTTTTTATTTTTTTTTCTTTATTTTTTTTTTCTTGTGTTTTGCTTTTTTGAGTTTTTTTTTTCTTGCGTTGTGCTTTCCTTGAATTTTTTTTTTTTTTACTTTTGTTTTCTTACTTTTTTTTTAGTTTTATTTCTATTGAGTTTTTCCTTGAATTTTGCTTTTCTTAATATTTGTTTTCCTTACGTTTTGGGGGTGTTTGCCTTTCTTCGTTTTTGTTTTTCTGAAGTTTTTTCTTGCCTTTTGCTTTTCTTAATTTTTTCTGTTCTTGAGTTCCGATTTTCAGAAGCGAGAGGTAAGATATCAATGTCAAATACACTGTCCTCAGATTCAGGGGAGAGTCATATTTGTCAAGAGCCACACGATGTATCTGCTCTTTTCTCTAAGACTGGACAGCTATTTACAGACTTCACAGACGTGGTTTGTTCTGGGTTTCATGGAAATCTAGGGAAACACTTCTAATTGACTTTCGTGTTGATCACAAGAAAATTTATCATTCCTACAAGAGAGTAACAGAGATTTTGCAGCACAATACCTGCTATCCAGCACTACAGGTTCATAATGCTACATATATATATATATATATATATATATATATATATATAACATATATTCCATTCATCACAACTCTGCAAGCTACTTATTTTGTGTGTTCAGACTCTCTATATGTTAAATTTGTCGTACATAACCTCAAAGTTCCCCATCGTCAACAAGTTGGCAGGCTAATTGTAAGAATACAAATAAATATTGAATACTATATTTGTAGGCCCATGTTAGGCCATCGTCCTACCGAATTTCATGCGCCTTATCTCAAATCATTTCTCAGTTGTTGCCATAATACCGAGAGATAAATAAAGTCTTATATGGTCTATTTTCTACAAAAATTTTACCCTGAAGTGCCAACATCTGTGTACCAGCTTAGGACCCCACAATAAATGTCCTTAGTGTCTCTCCGACCACATAACAACGCACATCAACGGTCTTGTTAATAATGACTTTAAAAATCGACTGCGAAGTGTTCTCCAGCGTTGTAATATATACCTAGTTTCGTGAAAATCGGTACCTAATTAAAAGCGTCAGAGCGACGTGAACACAGAAACACGCGTTTTCTAATAACCTTACTGGTTTTCACTTCTGTTATCAACCAACAACTGCACTTACATAACTTTCACATAAAACACTTTAAAAACATTTAAAATCACTCCGACATGTTTCGATCTTTTAAGACTATCATCAGGGAGCTTTGTAGTTCCTTGTTAAAATTATATTATATTTTCTTTTCCTTGTTTGGGCCCGGAAATATTCTACTTATGTCACATTAACCCTTTAAACGGCGAGTTACATCCCATCTGCCATCTGCTGGCATTATTAGGAGCTCACCATATTTTCAACGTTAGCGGGCTAAGAGTTAAGCCAAGACCGCTGCTCGAAGCACCCGCGACTCTTTGCGTCGCCACATACGAACAGAAGACCTGCTGTTTATAATATGAAATGTGTCAACCGCAGTTACGGGCCGCGTTAATTTGCTACTTTGTTGTTAGGGTAATTTCACCATACTCTATAAGAAAACTTTTACTAATAAGTTGTTGTTTGTTTTTGGAGCAAGATCCTCCAGTGGGCCATGGCCTACTCATTCGCGAGGTTTCTAGATCACACACAACGACACACCACCGTCGGTAGGACTCCTTTGGACGAGTGATAAATCCGTCGCAGAGAACTTTACCTGACAGTACACAACACTTACAACAGACAGACATCCATCCCCCCGGTGGGATTCGAACTCACAGTCCCAGAAAGCGAGAGGCCGCAGACCCACACCTTAGACCGCCCGGCCACTGGGACCGGCCTTTTACTAATAACAAGCGAAATATACAAATCACCTACGCGTAACAAGGTGCAACTCGGTGTCGCAGTGGGTTGAGGCACTACGCTACAAGCCGGAAGGTCGGGGGTTCGATTCCCGATGGTGTCATTGGAATTTTTCATTGACATGGTCCTTCCGACCGCCCCGTGGTCATGGGTTCGACTCAGTCTGTAACAGAAATAAGTACCATGTATATTTCCTAAGGGTAAATGCGGCCGGTGCGTAGGGCTGACAACTTTACCACATTCATACCCCAATTGTCTTTGAAATCCGGGAAGCTCAACCTCCTGGAACCATCAGGACAAACGAAAGTTTCTACACCTAAGAGCTGGCAGGAGGATTTATCTCCAGAACCCCTGTGGTGTACGCAAGGTACACTCCGCATGTCATTGTACTGGAAATTTGTTGCTGTGTGAGAGATTAGGCACTGAAACTGCGGTATTGTAGCTCCTAGCGTCATGTAATGCATTGTGGTCACAATTCTCCCATGAAGACATTATTCATAACCTCAACAATCATGTATCAGAAAACACGGACAGATTAATCTTTTGACAGAATGCCATCTGTCCCTTTCGTGACCCACAGTAACACTGTCCACTCATCTCCTCCCAACCATTTTTCTTGAAATCCATGTCAATCCCCTCCTCTCTTCTTTTAGCCTATATTTCTTAAAATAATTCTTGTTTTCAGTTTTTCAAATACAGTACTCCATGCTGCAGAGTCCTTATTGAGAAGCTAACTGGTTTGCAGCTAGTCAAGAAATTCCCCGCATTTCACCGAACCCGAGGTTCATTACCGCACTCACAAGCGTCCGTCACCTGTCTCTATCCTGGGCCAGCCCAATCCAGTCCATATACCCACAATCCACCTCCTGGAGATCCGTCCTAATATTATCCACCCATCTACGCCTACGTCTCCCCAGTTGTCTCTTTCCCTACGGTTTCCCTACCAACACCCTATACACCCCCCTCTCCTCGCCCATACGCGCCACATGCCCAGCCCATCTCATTCTTCTCGATTTTACCACCCGCACAATATTGGGTGAGGAGTACAAATCATTTAGCCCCTCGTTATGCAATCTCCTCCATTCCCCCGGTACATCGGCCCTCCTAGGTCCAAATATTCTCCTCAACATCATGTTCTCAGACACCCTCAGCTTCCTTTCCTCCCGCAATATCAGCGACCACGTTTCACGCCCATACAAATAAAATAATATATTTATTACTAATCCTTGCTATGCATGTTGCATGTCCACCCCACTTTTACATCTTGAGTTCTGTGCTGTAATTATAGAGTGATCATGTTAAGAGCTGCCTGCTAATTCTTTGAACGGGGACATTTGCACTGACAGGCTGGAAGTGTGTCCCTCACTCCTACTCCAGCAGCTCCTCATTGTCCCTCCAGCTCGGAGACGTGCCCACTCCATTTGATAAAGCGCTTCATTGTGTAATTTTCTCCATCCTACCCTCTTTATGTAGGTTCAAAAATGGTCCTCATTATTGAAGGAGCTCTTTGTAAGTTGTGGACCAATTAGCTGGTCACATTTGATTATAGTTAGTGTCAGTTTAAAGTGACAGGCAATAAACACCGTGCTGGCATAATACTGAAAGCAGGCGGATTTATGGGGACCTCAGAGCTATACAGTGCCGGTTCCAGTGGCCAGGCAGTCTATGGCTACGGCTAAACTGGAACCAGAAACGACACAACGCAACAGTCCGGACAGACTCCAGACAAGGAAGTAGAGACTTGAGTGTTGTTCGATCATGCATCTTCCTCGTGAAATAAAGTGAAATGACAACTTGGTGCAACTAGGTAATTTTACTGATGTATTCTTAGCTCGACATGTTTCGAGTACATACGCCCATCATCAGGAGCATTAGAAGTTGAGTTGCAGCATATGGTTTTCTGCACTGTAAAGAATGAGATACTATAGAACTATAGAACTATAATTTTGCCTGTTGTTTTGGATGGGTGTGAAGCTTGGTCGCTGACATTGCGGGAGGAAAAGAATCTGACGGTGTTTGAGAACGTGGTGTTAAGGAGAATATTTGGACCTAGGAGGGACGAGGTAACGGGGGATTGGAGGAGATTGCATAACGAGGAGCTAAATGATTTGTACTGCTCACCCAATATTGTGCGGGTGGTAAAATCGAGAAGAATGAGATGGGCTGGTCATGTGGCGCGTATGGGTGAGGAGAGGGGAGTGTATAGGGTCTTGGTGGGGAAACCGGAGGGAAAGAGACCATTGAGGAGACCTAGGTGTAGATGGGTGGGTAATATTAGGATGGATCTCCAGGAGGTGGGATGTGGGTATATGGACTGGATTGGGCTGGCCCAGGATAGGGCCGGGTGGCGGATACTTGTGAGTGTGGTAATAAACCTTCGGGTTCCGTGAAATGCGGGGAATTTCTTGACTAGCTGCAAACCAGTTAGCTTCTCAAGAAGGACTCTGCACCATGGAGTAAGTAAGTATTTTTAGCTTGACATGTTTCATGTACATATGCGCATCATCAGGAGCATTAGATGTTGAGTTGCAGCATAAGGTTTTGTGCACTGTAAAGAATGAGATAATATGAAGTGTGTATGTAGTGGCTGTACGCTGTGTTATATAGGCGTTTATCAGTGCGTTCTATGGAGTATTGTACAGGTCTGCTTGTTTGCGGACTGGAGGTTTGTGCTCACCTGATTGTGGAAGGGGTGTGTGTAGCGGAGGTTCGTGGTGGAGGTTTAAGGTGCTGGGGAATGTGTGCTTTTGTGATCAAGTGTGTGCATAGGTTGTGGGTGTTTAGTGTGGTGGTTAGGTTAGATAGTGGCAATGGGTGTGTGGTGTGACTGAAATACAGGGCGATTCTCTCGCTAGAGCTCTCAAACTATTGTCTATGTATACAGTAGAACAGTGCAGGTTTCTCGTTCGTTAATACTGGCAAACAGGTTCATTTAAAGCATGCCAGACGGCATTTCGAACGGAATTTGGTGAAAGACGTGCACCATCGAACTGTTCGATCCAGATATTGGTTAAAAAGTTACAGACAAGGGGAAACCGATCTAACGACTGCCAACATCTTTCTTTGGGGTCTATTGAGGGGCAAAGTGTAAAAAATACACCCCGCACAATCGAACAACTCAAAGGCGCTATACGCCAAGAGATTCAAGCCGTCAACTTCGACACTTTGGGAAAAGTTTTCCAGAATTTGGAGAAACGCATTCAAGTGTGCTTGGATGTGAAAGGAGACCAGTTTCAGCATCGATTATGAGCAGGTCCTGTTTTGCATCGTTCCCGGTATGTGTATATATATTTTAAAGTCATTATCACAATAACATAATGTTTTATAGACAATAGTTGGGGCCTCTAGCGAGAGACTCTCCCTCTACTTCCGGGCTATTTATAAATATGTTTTTACATACCCAAGTTTTTGGATGGATGGTGGTCTTCAGAGCCGCTGCGTAAGTCGTGTAGGAAATAGAAATCAAAAACATTACTGTTTATGTCAGCTGCTACACTGAAACCGATACGATTTGAATGTTATCTCCCTCGACAGTCTGGCGCCAAAAAAGTGAGGTTGTTTGAGCAGACAATCTGGTCAGACACCTGCTGCAGTGCGTATAGGATTCGAGTGTCTTTGCCATAGACAAAACGTATGGACACGCATGTCGGATTAAATGTAGCCACACGTGTCTGCGATGTGTACTCAGACAAATGTCGGTTTGCTGTGTTGTGTCGGCTCTGGCTCCAATGTACACGTACCCTTAGGCGTAGATCTGCGGCCTCTCGCTTTCTCTTATCGTGGGTTTGAATCCCACCAGAGGGCATGGATGTTTTTCTGTTGTGAGTGTTGTGTGTTTTCAGGCAGAGGTTTCTGCGACGGGCTAACCACCCGTCCAGAGGATTCCTACCGACTGTGGTGTTTCAGAATGTGATCATGGATCCTTGATAATGAGGAGGCTCTGGCCCCCCGGGCGGCTGTTACGCTATGTAAAAAAAGCACTAAATAAAGATTATATGACAATTTTCCATCCGCGATAGAAACACGCTGCATGATGCAATGAACAATCTTCAGCTAGAGTGGGCATATAGTGAAACACAACTATGTCAATTAAGATGTTTTAATGACTATAGCTAAAAAAACTACATGTTTCGGCACTTATTAGCCATCGTCAGATTTTCTTCAAGAGAACTTTTGGTCCTACTATATATATTGTGCGTGCACGTGATGGAGAGATCTCTGCATCCGGACTTCATTGCGTAATATGTGACTTGTATATTGGAAATGCGGTGGTGTGTTCTGGCTAGAGACACGATGGGGTCTGGTGGTTGGTATCGAGTTGCAGTCCTTGGTGTGCTGGTTTTATGAAGAGGCGTTTTCCTCTTCCATCCTCTTAATTGGGGTCGTGTCCGTGGGAAGGGCCGAAAGTGACTTTGGAGGTACAGTCACAGCCTATGGGGAAAGAGATGTGTGTGAGAAGGGTGGTGAATTAATCCGGCCTCACTTTACCTTAGAAAATTTTGCTGTATTTGAGGAAAAGTAGATAGTTTGGTACTTAATTGGAAATGGTATGCAGTCAAACACAACTATGTCAATTAAGGTGTATTTAATGGCTATACTAGACAACTACATGTTTCGGCCTTTACTGGGCATCTTCAGGTTGTCTTCGACAGAACCTAAGGTCCTACTATATACATTATATGCGCGTGGTGCAGAGATCTGTACATACGGGCCTTATTGCTTAATGTAACTTCTCTATGGATTGGTACTTACTTATAAATCGGTTGTTTGTGTGTTCCAAGTTCGCTTCGGGTTTCCTTTGGGTGGGTGCATGTCCATGTAGTGGCGTACCCAGAAATTTTGTTCGGGGGAGGGGGGTTCAACAAATTCAGTTGAGGACAGAAGACGAAGAGAGGGGGATCTGGGGGCGGTAGCCCCCTAGTTAGGTGTTTTGGAGGCAGCTGTAATTTGGTACAAGAAATTTCATTTCGTATAGTAAAATTTTCTTAATTTTTGTTACTTTGAGACTATTTATGATGACAACCAATTTATTTGCCATTGCTAATGTAACACAATTGCGAACCGGCGGTAGTTTTAGAATTTTACTGTCTTTTTGCCGAACATCTTGGGGTGTTGGCGTCCTAAATTCAGCAATTTTTAACAGTTTTCACAATCGGGTTGAGTTTGGCACGATTTTGGAGGGCCTTTGGAATTTCGGGGGTTTAGACCCCCCAAACGCCCACCCCCCCTCGGTACGCGCACTGTGTCCATGTAGGTAGTGGTGCCGTGTGTCTCATCAGTCTTACATAATGGGCAGTTTGCCGATATGTACTTCCCTTAAGAATGGTCTCTTTTATTTTATGCGCAACTAACAGCTGATTTCTAACTAACAAGCTCTCAGTTTGATAAAATTCAGTCTATCTTAAGCTTCATTTTAGGATATTGTGTGACAAAACGCGTCTTCTGAAGTCAAAACGAAATTTGTCCAGCATCGTAAAAGGATGCCTCATTAGTATCAAGGAAAAAGTCGTTTTCCTTTGTGTAAATTGAAGTCATTTGTGTCACATAATTAAGGCAACACGATCACAACTGCAGCACAGTCGCCTGACACGAATAAAGTTCTGCTTAAAATCTGAACAAAAGTTGCCCTAAATAATTTCGACGCGTAATTAAGGGAATGGCTGGAAATGGATATCTGGAGGTTAAATAATGTAGTGACTTTACTTTAGACGTGCGGCGACAGGCGCTTAGAATATTGCACATGTCTGGTGGAAACAAACATAAACTAGAAAGCATTATAAACGTCACATATATACTTACTTGCTTACTCACTTACTTACTCACTTATTTAGTCACGCACTTACTTACTTACTTAGTTACTTACGTACTTACTTACTTACTTACTCATTTACTCACATACTTACTTACTTACTCACTCACTTATTCACTCACTCACTCACTACTTATTTACCTACTTACTCACTCACGTATTTACGTACATATTTACTTACCTTCTTACCTACTTACTCACTTACTTACTCACTCACTCACATACTTACATACTTACTTACTTACATACTTACGCACTTACATAATTACTTACTTACTCACTCACTAACTTACCTACTAACTTACTTACGTAATTACGTACTTACGTACTTACTTACTCATTTACTTACGTACTTGCTTACTTCATTACTTACGTACTTACTTCTGTACTTACTTACTTACTTACTTATCTACTTACTTACTTACTTACTCACTCACTCACTCACTCACTTACTCACTTACTTACTTTCCTACTTACTCACTTACTTACTTACTTACTTACTTACTTACTTACTCACTCACTCACTCACTCACTCACTCACTCACTCTCTCACTTACTTACTTACTTACTCCATGGTGCACAGTCCCTCTTCAGAAGCTAACCGGTTCTCAGCTAGTCAAAAAATTCCCCGCATTTTTTCGAAAACTGAAGTTTCATTACCGCACTCACAAGTGCCCGCCACCTGCCCTATTCTGAGCCAGTTCGATCCAGTCCATACCCCCACATCCCACCTTCTGAATATCCTTCCTAATATTATTCTCCCATCTATTTCTGGGTCTTCCAAGTGTTCTCTTTCCTTCTGTTTTCCAAACCAAAGCTCTTTGTACACCTCTCTTCTCCCCCACATATGCTACATACACCGCCCATATCATTCTTCTCGATTTGATAACAAAAAATATAGGATGATCAGTACAGATCACTAAGCAGTACAGATCACTAAGCCTCTCATTATGTAGTTCTGTCCACTCCCTCTTAGGCCCAAATATTCTCCTCAGTACCCTATTATCAAATATCCTCAGCTTATAGTTCCTTCCTCAATATGAGTTACCGAGATTCACACCCATACAAAATAACAGGCTAAATTTTAGTTCTGTGTACCTTTGTAGCCGAACATTTTTTATATATTTGTTTCTTAGGTTTACTGGCGTCAGTTACGGACGGTTCATAGCCGTACGTTTTGGGTTTAATCTGTCAACGTATATTCAGAACCGTTGCTGATAGGTAGGAAGGGAGAGATTTAAATGGCGAAACGGTTGGGAGTTGATAACGGACGCCAGCAGTCCAGTAAGGCAGTCAGTCGCGTACGGGTGTGGTGTAGGTGGGAGTGCAGAGAAGTGACTGTGTCAGTTTCCTAGAAATGATCCAGTTGTTTAACTGGATATAGGGCTCCATTATTTTATATCAAGAATAAATTGAGTAAATAAAACAGCAAATAAAAAAGAAAATCACTAAAATTAAATGTGATTCAGTGAACCACGACCGTCTGCCGGTAAGAGGATCACCTACCGGACTGAGCGCGTCGGAACAACAAATTTACAGAGGGTGATCGTGTAGATCTTAAATCTTTAGAGTTTTGGATATATTATTGTATAATAATTGCTTTCATATTCATCCAGTGCTTTTTAACAATTGCTGGTCAACACAAACTTTTATCTAGCACATATGAGACATTTAATCCTAATGCAGTAGTAAATTGAATCATGTAGGGTTTTGACTCGTCTGATATTGTAGTATAAACGGTGTGATTTAATAGAAAGAACGTTTCAAAATAATGTGTCATTTCACCACTACAAACGCACTGTCCTTCTTGTTCCACGTAAGTACACCCAGGCATTTCTCAACAACGTCAATTGAAACCGAATGAATATCTCTGTCCCGTCCTGCCGCAGTACAGCTGCTCTTGACTCGCTATACTAAACTTCCTATTCTATCATTACAGCAAGCTCTGGAAAACAATTCCCATCTCCGGCTCTGTCTCACTATTTGCCTGTGCATGTATCCTTCCACCATAAAAATATTTCACTAAACTTGCACGATATCAAAACCGGAATTCTGAATTTGACAGATGTGGAGACGTAAGGCCTACATAACAAACGACTCCAGCGTATCCCAACTGCTGAAGGGTAAAATTTTTCCGGTTTTCGCTTCCGTGTCAGTAAGAATGGCTTGAAACATGGGGAGCGGCTGGCGAGAGAATTTCAAGCCGTAAGTGTGCATGTACGTGTAAGGTTGTGTATGTACATATGTATGTGTGTGTGTGTGTGTGTGTGTGTGTGTGTGTGTGAGTGTGTGTGTGTGTGTGTGAGTGAGTGTGTGTGTGTGAGTGTGTGAGTGTGAGTGTGTGTGTGTGTGTGTATGTGTGAGTGTGTGTGTGTGAGTGTGTGTGAGTGTGTGTGTGTGTATGTGTGAGTGTG
>Ga0131853_10027488_pt1 | contig 10209 bp, 28 predicted proteins | sample TergutLab28metaG_FD_92764 | JGI IMG/M metagenome (GOLD analysis project Ga0131853, IMG submission 92764) | Labiotermes labralis P1 segment gut microbial communities from Petit-Saut dam, French Guiana - Lab288 P1 (version 2) (version 2) | ecosystem: Host-associated > Arthropoda: Insects >... | reverse complement strand
TAGTGATTGATTTCACATACTTGGTAGGGCGAGATATTGATATCGTGGTCAAGGAGTTGGCGGCTGTCGACTTCCACAGTAACAGGGGTTGCGTCATACGTATTTAAGAGAACGTACGGTTGAGAGGAAGAACCAATTTTTAACGCACGAATAAATGAAGCTATTGACAACGGGTGCAATTGGAATGATGGTGATGTATTATATTCAGAGCTGGAGACTGTGGTACATCGCGAGGCATCATCTGCCGTTGCAATCTATTGCTTCAGGCCCCCAGAAAACACAATTTACCTGCGGACATATTGAGCGTACCGTTATTGACATCACTCAGCTAGGATGCCCTCCACTCACCGATATAAGTCTGCCTGCCATCAGCTGCACGTTCACATGTCACAACAAGTATTAACATGTTTGTGCATTGCGGACTGCCTATACATTAGCGCAGTGGCTCAACTTTCACATTTTTACTCTACATTATGCAAAATGCCCTCCTCAACCGATATTTCATTAATGTATTCCAGATGACTGCGTGAGGGTTACTTCGCCGTACCTACTACCTCAATGAGCAACAAACAAAGTACGTCTCCATCCACCTCAATGATGATAACCTCAAAACGGAAGGGAAGATTGGAACTCATTCTGGTCACGCAGTGTTAAACGAGACGCAGTGGTTCATTCTGGTGACATTCAAAATTGATATGACCAAGAAAGAATTGCACGAAATTGGTGACCCACAACATGTTCTGTCAGTGTACTGTAGACGGTATATCCGTATCACGAGTGAGAAAACGCAAGTGCTTCTAAGTAAAAAGATTGGTCGCAAAAGCTGGACTTGGCAAGTTCTTGCAAAGACAGGGAAGTTATAAATTACGGCAGAACCCAAGAATAAATTGCAGAGTGGCGCAATAAGTGTTTTGAATCCAAATCCTTTTGTACACCTCCAGATAAAAATGCCATTGATTTCAATACATAGTGCAATGAACTAAAATATAAAAACACTTTTCTTTCTAGTGATAAATAATGCTTATAAGTGTGGATAATTTAATAACCAAAAATTTCTTTCCATTTATGCAATTGAAATAAAAAATCTTACATTGTATGTGTTTGTAAAATGTAAATTTTGTGTCTTTATTTATTTTCCTTATACCTCGGACAGGATCCTGTAAAAAGAGATGGTTAAAGCCGCAGGATTCGATCCTAGAATAGTTCAATTCTGAGTCCGGAATTTTACCGTTTCAGCCAACTCTTTTCGAGAAAAACAAAGTCATAAAAAGTTTAATTTAAAGTTAGCGCGCTGGACGCCATATTGGAAAGCGCCAAATCAAATTTAAAGTTAGCATAAATTATAAAACTAGCGCGCTGGTAGCCATATTAGAAAACGGCGGACTTCGATTGCAACAAATTTAAAAGTGGCCCTCATTCGAAATGTCGGAAAGCGGCAATTCAAACTTAAAGTTAGCATAAGTGTTTAAACTAGCGCGCTGGTAGCCATATTAGAAAATGGCTGACTTTAAAGTTACAAAAAATTGAAAAATAACCAACTGACAGCCATATTGGAAAATGGTGGTCATACGCTAAAACAAATTTTTAAATGGCTCTCATTCCAAATGGCGAACCTTAAAGTTAGGTTAGCGCTCATTCGAAATAATAGCCGGCGCCATACTGTCTGCCATAATTAGCTGATCCGCCCTATTTGTTTATTACTACGTCATTTGTTTACATCATGTGACCATCGCCATATATGTTTACATATCAGAGTCTAAAGGTAGGATAAGCGCCGTACTGTCTAGCATAAGTAGTTCATCCGCCATATTTGTTTACGTACTACGTCAATTCCTTATACATCAGACGCTAAAGTTAGGTTTATTTACAACATGTGATCGCCTGAGGCAAGGTCGGGCGCCATATTTGTTTACATAATACGTCATTTGTTTACATATCAGGGGCTAAACTTAAGTTTATTAAAACCACGTGACCGCCTGGGGCAAGGTCGTTCGCCATCTTTGTTTACGTATGACGTCATTAGGACATTGACCACGCCGGAATATGTGTTAATACCACGTGACATCTGACGTCAAAAACTACGGCAAAATCCGACGCTATCTTAATTTGTGTGTGTATAGGACAGTGTGTGCTTGTTGTTTGTGATGTTTTTTCGTGTCTGTGTGTGCGTGTGTGTGTTTGTGTGTGGGTATCGGTGTCTGTGTGTATGTGGGGTGTGTGTGTGTGTGGGTGTGTGTGTGTGTGTTTGTGTGTCTGTGTATGTCTGTGTTTGTAGGTTTGTATATTTGTGTGGTGTGTGTAGGTGTGTGTTAGTGTGTGTGCGTGTGCGTGCGTGTGTCTGTTTCTTTGTGTGTTTTCGTGTGCGTGTGCGTGCGTGTGTCTGTTTCTTTGTGTGTTTTCGTCTTTATGGACGGTTTTGCGTGTAAGTGCTCGTATGTTTGTTTTGTGGTATTTCTGTGTTTGTTTTGTGTAGTGTGTTTTTGTGTGAATGTGGTGTGTGTGTCGTGTTTTTGTGTGTGTGCGTATGGTGTCTGTGTGTGTGTTGTTTTGGGGTTTGTGATTTTTGTGTTTCTTTCGGGTAGGTATGTTGAGTTTGTTTGAGTGCATTTGCGTTTAGTATATTTGTGTTTGGTGCGTGTTCTTATTCGTGTATTGTTTGTCTTGTGTTTTTGCCTGTGTGGGTGTCTTTTTCTTGTTCGAGTAATGTTTGTATTGTGTTTGCGGTGGGTGTGGTGTTTGTGTATGCGGTGAGTGACCGTTTGAGGGTGTGTGTCTTTGTGTGTGTTTGTGTGCGTGTGTGTGGTTGGGTGAGAGAGAGATTTAGGGGGAGCGTGCCGTGTGTCATGTTTTTTGTGTGTACGTGTGTGGTGTTTGTGTGTTTGTGGTGTATGTGGTATTTATATGTGGGATGTTTATGTTTGTGCGCGTTTGAGGTGTGTGTGTGTGGGTTGTGTGGAGTGTATGTGGGTGTGGTTTCTGTGTTGTGTTTGTGGTGTGTTTGTTTGTGTGTGAAGGATATGTCTGTGTGTGTGTATGTGTGTTTGTGTGTATATGGGATTGATGTGGTTTTGTGCGTTATGTGTATGCGGTGTTTATGTGTGTGCGTGGTTTTGTAGGTTTGTGTTGTGTGCCTTTGTCGTGTATGTGTGTTGAATTTACATGTGTGTGTTTGTACATGTGTGTATGTGTTGTTTTGTGGTTTATTCGTGTTTGTGTGTGTGTGTGTTTGAATGCATGTGAGGTTGTGTGTGTGTGTGTGTGTGTAGGGGGGTGCGAGATGTGTGTGCGAATTGTGTGTGTGTGCGTGTGTATTTGTGTTTTGGTTGTTGGTGTATGTGTGTATGTAGATTGTGCGTGTGTGCGTGTGTGCCTGTTGCTTCTGTTCAGAGTGTGTCAGTATGAGTGCTGTTTGTAGGGTCCTTTATTGTGCTGTGTGGTTGCGACTGTCTTGTGCATAATTTTGTAGTGTGCTGTGTGTTTGAGAGCGGTTTGATTTGTGTGTGTGTTGTGGGATAATTTTCGTGTTAGAAGGATGGGCCTGTAGGTGGGAAAATTTGTGTGAGTGTATGTGTATGTGTGTATATGTGGATGTAATGTTTGGGGTGTTTTTGTTCGTGTGTGTGAGTGTGTTTATAAGTATGTGTGGTGGTGGGTGTGTTGTGCGTTTGTGTGAGGTTTGTGTGTGTTTTGTCTGCGTTCTGTGTGTGTCGTGTGTACGTTTGTGCCTCTGGTGTGTGCGTGCGTTTGTGTATATTTGTGTGTATGTGTTTCTGGTTCTGTATGTGGGTGGGTGTGTGTGTATTTGTGGGTGGGTGTGTGCTTATTGTGTATGTGCGTATGTGTGTATGTGTTGTTTGTTTGGTTTTTGTGGAAGTTGTTTGTGTTTCTGTTTGGATTGTGTGTATGTGTGTGAGGGTTTTAGAGTGTGTTTGTTGTGTGTGTTTGCGTTTGTGTGTTTGTGTGCGGGTGTGTTTCTGAGACTTTTTGTGTGTGTGAGTGGGTTTTCGTGTGCGTGTTTGTATGTGTGTGTAATTTTGTTTTTGTGTGACTCTGTTTTGTGTGGGTCTGTGTGTGTGTGTGGCGTGAGCGTGTGGGTGGGTGTGTATGCGAGTGTTAACTTGTGTGTGTTGTGTTTGTTTATGTTTCTTTGTGTGTGTGTGTTGTGGCGTGTGTAATTTTTGTTGTGTGTGTTGTGGGTGTAGTTTAGTTTTTGCATGTGTGGGTGTGTGTTTGGACTTGAGTTGCTGTGTGATGAGTGACTGAAATTGTGTGTGCGCACATGTGTGTGGTTGTGTATTTGGAGTTGTGTGTGTGTTTGTGCGGTGTGTTTGCTTGTGTTAGTGTGTGCGTGTGTGTTTGTGTGGATGTGTGTGTGGATATGTCCGTGTGTGGCGTGGATGGCGTGTGTGTGTGTGTGTGTTTGTGTTTGGTTGCGAGTGTCTGTTTGGCATGGTGTGTGTGTGTGTATTGTGTGTGATGTGTTGGTGCGTGAATGTGTATGTGTATGTGTTTGAGGGTGCATGTGGGCGTGTGTGCGTGTTTTTGAGTGTTGAATGATCTGTATGTGTGCAGTATGTTTGTTTGTGTAGGTGTGTGTGCGTGCGTATGTTTAAGTGTTTGTGTTTGTGTAAGTTTTATTTTGCGTGTGTACCTAGTGTGTGTGTGGTGTGATTGATGCCTGTGCGTGTGTGTTTTGGGTGTTTTGTGGGTTTGTGTTTGTTTGTGGATGTTTATTGTGTGTTGTTTATGTGTGGGTGTATTTGTGTGTGGTGGGGTTTTGTGTGTGTGAGCTTGTTTTTGGGTTTTTGGTTGTGTTTGTGTAGATGTTGATGTGTGTGAGTGCGTTTTAATTTTGTGTGTGTGTGTGTGAGCGTGTTTTATGGGTGTTTATGTGTGTGCGGTAAATTAAGTGGTTTTGGTAATTTTGGTGTGTGTGGATGTGTGTGTTTTTTTTTAATTTTTTGTGGTGTATGTGTGTGTTTACTGTGAATGTGTGTTCCTATATTTGTGGGTGTTTTAGTGTTTAAATGTGTCTTTTATGTGTGTGTGTGTGTTCTTTCAGATGTTGTAAGTTTGTTGTGTGTGTGTGTGTGTTCTTTTTGTGTGACATTGTGCTTTGGGTGACTATGTGGTGTTTAAGTGTGTTCGGGTTTTGTGAGTGTGTGGTTGAATGATTTGTGTGTGTGGTTGTGTGATTATGGTTTGTTTGTGTGTGTGAGTGTTTGCGCTTGTATATTAGTGTGTGGGTAAGTGGTTGTTTGAGTTTTATAAGATGTGCTTTTGGTGTGTGAGCGTGTGTGGCTGTTTGTGTTGTTTGTTTCGAGTTTGTAGTGTGTGGGTGCGTGTGTTTATGCGTGTGTGTGTGTGTTAATATGTTTTGAGGTGTGTGTGTGTGGATTTGTGATTTTGAATGTGTGTGTGTTTTTGGTGTGTGGTGTGTTGGTGTGTGTTTGATATTAAGGGTGTTAATATGTGTGTGTATATTTTTGTGTGTGTGTGTGTGTGTGTCTCGTGTGTGTTGTGTTTCCTTATATGTTTTGTATTTATGTGTGTGATCATGAGTGTTTGCTTAGTTGTGTATGTTTCTTGTTTGTGATTTAGTGCGTGTAAGTGTGCGTCATGTAATTGTGGGTGTGGAGTATTGTGTGTGTTTGTGTGTGCATGTGTGTGTATGTGAGAGTTTCTTTGTGTGTTTTCTTTTGTGGCCGTTACGGCGTGTAAACTCATATTTGTGTGTGTTACGCGTTTGTTTGCTGTGTGTTGTTTTATTTGTTTGTGTGTGGGTTGTGCTGTTGTCGTTTTTTGCGCGTGTGGTGTGACTGTGTGTGTGTTTGTGGGGTTTTGTGGTGTGTGTGTGTGTGTGTGTGTGTGTTTGCGTGAGGTATGTATATGTGTGGGAACGTACTTGGAGTTTGTAGGTTTTGGTGTGTTCTTTTGTGTTTTTTATATGTTTGAGGTTTGTTTCTTGTATTGTACATGGCATTTGATTTTGCCTGTGTGTATGTGCTGTATTTGTCTCATGTGATGTGTTTGCGTACGATGTGTGGTGAAAGTGGTTCTTGTGTGTCTGGTCTCTGTCTTTGCGACTGTGTGTGTCTGTGTGTGTTTGTGCGTGTGTGTGTTGTTTGTTTGTCTTTTAAAAGTGGTGTTTGCTTGGTTATGGTTTGTATGGACTGTGTGAGGCGTTTGTGTCTGTGTGTGAAAAATGTGTGTGTGTGGTTGAGTGTGTCGTGTGTATGTGATATGTAAGAGTGTGTATGTGGGTTTTGATGTGTGTGTGTTTGTTTTATTTGGTGTTCAAGTTTGTGTGTTTTAGGGTTGTGGAGTGTGTGTTTGTTTTGTATGTGTATGTGTGTGTTTGTGTTCTCTTCTTTTGTTGTTAGGGGTGCCCGTAGTTGTGTATAGGGACTATATGTTTGTGTGTGTGTTTAGTGTTTGAGTATGTGTTTGTTGTGTGTTTTTGTGTGTGTGGTGTGTTTTTGTAATGTGTGGGTATTGTGCGTGTTGGTGTGTGCGTCGTTGTTCTTGGGGGTGTGTGCTTGTTTTGGGTTGTGTTTGTCTGTGTGTGTGTGTGACTTTGGGTGTGTGCGGTTTTGGTGTGTGCTGTGTGGGTGTTGTGTATATTATTTGTGAATATGTGGTGTTTGTGTGTCAAAGTATATGTGTGGGTGTATGTGTGTGAATGCATTTATGGAGTGTGTGTGTGTGTAGGTGGGCTTATGGTCCGATTTCGTGTGTGTGGCGTTTGTGCTTTTGAGTGTGTGTGTGCGTGCGTATATTTGTGTGTCGTTGTTATGTGGGCGTGTGTGTGGTGTGTTTTCTATGTGCTTACGTGTGTTTATTGCGCGTGGTGTGTGTGCGTGTTTGTGTGTGTGATTGTGTGTGGTGTGCGTGGTGTGTATGTGTGTGTTTTTATGTGTGTCTGGGTGTGTGTGTGATGTGTGTATTTGTGTCTGTTTGTGTGGCTGTGGTCAGTGTGTGTGTATTGTGTGTGTGGGTGTGGGTCTTTGTGTTGTGTGTATGTAGTGCGTATGGGTTTGCGTGGTTTAGTGTGTGTGTGAAGGTATGGGTTTGAGTGTGGGTGTGTTTGATGTGTGCGTGTGAGTGGTTGCATGTGTGTGGTTTTGTGCGAGTGTGTTTGTGTGTGTGTGTGTGTGTGTGTGTGTGCGTTCCGTGTGATGTGTGTGCGTGTTTGTGAGTGTGCGAATGTGTGTGTTTGTGTTTGGTTGTCGGTGTGTCTGTGCCTGGGTGTGTGTGTTTGAGTGTGTGGGTTCGTGGTGTGAGTTTTGGTGTTTGTGCGTGTGAGACGTGTGTGTAGGAATATTAGTGCGGGTGGGAATGTTATTTGTGTGTGTGCTTTTGTGTTTGCTTGTGTGAATAAGTGTTTTTGATAGTGTTTGTGTGTGAATGTGTGTTTTTGTGGGTTAGTGAGTGTGTTTGTGTGTGTGTGTGTGTTTGTGTCTTCTGTATAGCGTGTGTGTGTTATGAGTGGAAATATATGTGTGGGTGTGTGTGTGTGTGTGTTTGCGTGTGAGTGTGTTTATGTGTGTGTGCTATTTTTGTTTGCGCGCGTGCTTTCGTATGTTTGGGTTGGGCTTCTGTGTGTTTGTGTGTGTGTATGTGTGTGTTTGTGGTGTGTGAATGTGTGCATATATGTGTGGTCTTCTTTTCTGTGTGTATGTGTGATTTGTGATGGCTTGTGTTTGTGTGTGTTTTTATGTGTTTGTGGGAATGATTATTTATTTGTATATGTTATGTGTGTGTGGATTTTATGTTTTTTGTGTTCTATTTGTGTGGTTTTGTGTGGTGTGTTTGTGTGAGTTTGTGTTTTGTTGGTGTGTGTTTGTACTTGTTTATGTTCGGTTTTGTGTGTGTTTGTGCGTTTCAGTGTCGTTCTATGTGGGTGTATTTTTTGGGTGGTGTTTTTTGAATTTTCTTTTTTTTATTTTGTGCGGTTTGTGTGTTGGATGTACGGTGTATATGTGTGTGTTTTTTATGTGTTTGTGTGTGTGTTGGTGTGCCTTTTTTATGTGTGTGGTGTTGGTTTGTGCTTCTGTGTTTTGTGTTTTTATTTTGCTTCATGTAGGTGTGGTTTGTATTGTGTTTTGGAGTTTTATGATTATGTTGTGCGTTGTGTGTGTAATTTGAGTTTGTGTTTTGGTTTGTGGTGCGTATTTGAGGTGTTTATGTGTGTGTATATATGTGTGTGTGTGTGCGTTTTTGTGTGCGGTGTGTGTGTGTGTGTTCGTATGTGTGGTTTTATTTTGTGTGATTGTGTGTTGCGCATGTTTTGTAAGTGTGTGTGGGATGTGTCTTCGTGTGTGAGTTTTTGTGTTGGATGATGGTTCTGTGTGTGTGCGTGTGCTTAAGTTCTGTATGTTATGCTTCTGTGGTTTGAGCGTGTTTGTTTTGTGTTTCTGTTGTGCTTGTGCGTGTATGTGTGTTCTTTTGGGGGGTTTTGTGTGGTGTGTAAAAGCGTGTGTGTTTGTGTGTGTGTCTGTAGCTGTTGTTTATGGTATATGGTTCGTATATGTTTCTGGTGTGTGTTGTGTGTGATTTTTTGTGGTTTTGTGTGTGAAGTATGTATTTGTATGTGGGAACATGTGTTTGTGTGTGTTTGTATGGTTGTGATATATATAAGGTTGTGTATGTGACTTTGGGTCGTGTGAATATGTTTGTGTTTGTTGTGTGCGTGTGTGTGTTTGTATAGGTGTGTGTATGTGTTTGTTGTCGTTTGTTAGTGTGTGGGTGGTTTTGTGTGGATGGATGTGTGGGTGATGTATATGTTTATGCGTTTGTTGGTGTGGTGTGTGTATGTGTTATTTGTGTTATATTTGTGTGTGAATGTGTGTGTGTTTGCGAGTGAGTGTATTTGAATGTGTGTTGTTTTGTGTATATGGTGTGTGTTCTTGTGTTTTAGTTGATTTTTGTTTGTGGGGTGGAAGTGTGAAATTTTTTTCGTGTGTGGCTGTGGTTGTGTGTGTGCTTTTTTAATTGTGTATGTGTCTGTGTTTTGAGATGTGTGTGTGTATGAATGTGTGGATTTGTATGTGTGTGTGTGTGTGTGTGTGTGTGTGTGTGTGTGTGTGTGTGTGTGCCTTTGTGTGCCTGCATATTTTGGTATTTGGTTGTTTGTGAATATGTTTGTGGAGAATGCGTGTGAATGGTGTGTTGTGTGCCTGTGTGTGTTTGCATGTGTCGGTTTCTCTGGATTTGTTTTTTGTAATATTTGAATGAGTGAGTGTGTGTTTGCATGTGTGTGGTTGTATGTATATGGGGTTATGTTTTTGTGTTTGTGTTGTGTATTTGCGTGTGTGTGTGTGTGTGTGTGTGTGTGTGTGTGTGTGCTTAGGTGTGTGCGTAAGTGTGAGCGGTGTGGGTGGATGTTGGTAATTGTTTGATTTGTTGTGTGTATGTGTTTTAATGTTAGTGTTTTTTTGTGTGTTTATCTGTATGTGTGGGTTTGTGTGTTTGTGTCTCTGTATGTGGGCGTATGTGTTTCGGTGAGTGTTTATGTGGTCTGTGTGAGTGTGGTGCTTTTTTTTGAGGGTGTATTTGCAAGCATATATTTAGGTATTGTTGTGTGTTTGTGCTTTGTTAAAATAGTGCGTATGTGTTTGTGTGGCGTGTGTGGTGTTTCTGAGTGTGTGTTTATCCGTGGGTGGGTGGTTGTGGGTGTGCGTTTCTCTGTGTCTTTGTGTGTATGTGTCTTTCGTGGTGCATATATCGTTGTGTTTATTTCGTGTGATTTAGTGTGTGTTTATATTGATGGTGTGTTGGGGTGTGCGTTTGTGAGTGGTGTTTTTGTGGTGTATTGTGTGTGTTTTATTTGTTCATGTGTGTGTGTAGTGTGCTTTATGTGGTGTGCCAATTGTGTGTTTTGTGTGTGGATTTTTAGTTTGAGTTGTACGTGGGTGTATGATTTGTGTGTGTGTTGTGTGTATGTTTCTTGTGTCTTTGTTTTTGTGTTTGTTTGCGTGTATTGGGTGTGAATTTGTTGAGTGTGTGTGTGTATGTTTGTGTGTGTGTGTAGGTGTTGTGTGTTTGGCAGTGCGGTTTGTGTTTGGTGTGTGTGTGTGTGTGTGTGTGTGTGGTGTTTATATGAGTGTAATTTGTGTGCATGTGTGTGGTGTGTGTGTGTGTTTCTTTTGTGTTATATTTATTTGTGTTGTGTTTTTTTTGGGTGTGTTGTGCGATGTGTATGTTTTT
>Ga0131853_10027487_pt1 | contig 10209 bp, 4 predicted proteins | sample TergutLab28metaG_FD_92764 | JGI IMG/M metagenome (GOLD analysis project Ga0131853, IMG submission 92764) | Labiotermes labralis P1 segment gut microbial communities from Petit-Saut dam, French Guiana - Lab288 P1 (version 2) (version 2) | ecosystem: Host-associated > Arthropoda: Insects >... | reverse complement strand
GTTTCATCACTGTGGAAATAGTTATTGTGTAGTGACATTTGTTTAAGAAGAAGCAAGCCTGAAGACAGGGGTCCATCCTGTCCCTGAAACATAGTGTATTAAATTTCAGTACTTATAGTAAATATAATTGAAAAAGTCCATGTGACATACCGTCATCAGAACTGTATAGAATTGTACCTCCCACCTGGTTTCTTACAGATCATTTTTATATTATCTACCATTAGATGTTCCTCACAATCTCTTCTCTTCTGGTTGATGAATAGAATTTTGTGTACAGTTCTTATCTGTCTTATGCATGTGACATGCCACACCAGTCTCATTTGCCTTAATTTGATTAATCCTAATCTAATATTTTATGAAGACCAGGTGATGGATTTTTTTTTTTTAATGTAACACACCAAAACACACGTTGAGTTTGAATGTGCACATTTTCCTTGAGCTTTTTGTTTCTTGTTATTTTGAATTCATTCATCATTCACATACTGTCGAAGAGAATTCCTGGTTACTGATTTTTTGAGGATGGTTGAAATGAGACCTGTTTAATGCTAAGGGAGAAGGCATTATGAAATGGTCTTCATGGGTAATGAGGAGGGCATCTCATAGCGCACCATTTGGATCCTTTCTGCCAGGAACTCCCTTGATTGCTGTTGGAACCAGTGTACCATTGCTTGACAAATTTTCTGATCTGAATGTATGGCACTTTGACACTTGCTTGAGGGTGCTGAACATGAGGTTATGGGCTAAGTGGGCATGTCTGAACCAGCACACTTGGCACTGAGGAGCAAGCCAAATTTACACATACAGTCTCACCATTTTGATCTGTGACTGTGTACATTTTGTGGAATATTAGGAATCCATTCCATTTTGACATAATTAACTCTCTGAAGAAGACTTTTATCCATTTGCCCTGGAAGTGTCACGTCCAATAGGGATAAAGTTTGCCTTGAGATTTATGTAAAAGTATTGGCTCTGGTTGACTGATAATGGCAAAAATGAAATGTATGAATTGATGTAGTCTACTTCCAGTACCACTTTTCATTGACATCTGTTACATGGTTTGTTACATGGCTTGGAGAATTAAATATATGGGTGGCTGGACAAATGTATGACCTCCAGCAATACATTTGTTCTACAAACTAAGCACAAAAGACTGCATGACGGTGTCGATGGAAGATAATGTATTCCTAAAACATCATGTATATTTTTAATTGTGCATGTTTTTTACCATTGCTGTGAACTTCTGAACTTTACTATGATGCCTAACTCATTGCATGGTTATCTGTGAATCTGAGGAATTAATGGTCTTCAGTATGAGTAAGTACAGTGTATGAGGTCCTATAGGTGCAAATTTCTGTGAGTTTTTGGTAATTTGTTGAAATTTTAGTTAATATCTGAATAATATTTGTTTTATTGGCCACAGTACTAATGTGCAATTTCAGAATTTTGAGAATGTTATTTTTTTCGTCTCATGTGGAGTTTCTAGTTACATATATAAGATTTTTAACTTCTTATGGGAATGAAATTGCGAGGTTTGCGTTTGAACCATGCACTCGTCTCTCTTACTCTATAAAGAACATACTTCGTTCAAACACTTGGTTCCTTTCATTTTAACTTCTGGCAATTCTTCACCAATGATAGTTGTCCCCATAGGTTCATTCAGGCAAAGGAAGGCATTCTGTGTGAAACATAAACTAGCAGACTGTTAGCAAGGTATTCAAGCATTGCCACACTTTAATAACATTTCAGTACACAACAGCAGTCTGTATGTGCAAGATAAGAAGTATAAAGTATTAAAAATCTGTTGTACCCTTTCTTTTGGGCCATTGCCCGCCATCTGAATTGTATGTGCTGACATTTTGGAACACTCTGTTCCGAAACGTTGGCACATAAAATTCAGATGCCAAGGAACTGCTCAAAGAAAGAATACAACTGTAACAACACGGTGAAATTTTGAAATTAGGAAGTATTAAAAATCTACTATATTGCACATATGTGCCATTAACTCTACATAATATGTACAATATCTACATAAAAGGTACAGAAAGTTGCCCATGTGCTTATGAAGCACCCTAACATGAAAATGTGTGGGGAGTGGAGGCGGTACATGGTTAGTTTCATGTCTCGTCCCTTTTACTTCTGGTACCTGTGGGGTGGGACGTTGGGCTGGCCCCAGAACCTGTTTGAGCCTTTTACAAAAGTCTGTTGCTACTGCTGGGAACTGAAACATGAAACCTCGGACATTCAGCATAGAGCCCAGTTACTGTACTGACTGAGCTATTGCAGCTCTGACTTTGTACTTAACAAAGTATGTACGTTAAAAAGTAGGCAGTAACAAAGCCATTGCATATCTTGATGTGATCCACTGAATTTTTGGTATTGCTGGTGCTGCGTAATTACATATCTCAGGCAGTCTTTCTGAAGAACTTATTACTGTGTAGGTTGAGGTTGTCTATTACCTGTTCTTAGAAGTAAGTGTACTGTTGTGTTAAACCACTCTGACCTCCACTGTGTTTTCATTTATGAGGACTGACATCGAAATATTGTTTGACAGTATATATGCAGTGCTTAAAAGCCTTGGCTACAATACGTATGGGCAGAAGTATGGAGTAAATTTCTTAATATCTTTGGATGTTTCGTGTTAGGTTCATGGTAAGAAACTGAGCAAGCAGAAATCAAAGAAAAGTTACATTTTCATGTACCCTAGACTCCACCTTTGTTTCCAGTCAACCATTGCCACAAATGATAGGTTTTAGTGAATCACTGAGATGTGATCCCAGTAACTGTTTTATTAATGCACACAGTGCACACACTAGAAAAGGCTTCGTACCTGTGGGGAAACCATTTCCAAGGTTGATGAAACCCAAGAGAAAATAAGCTGGAAGTAATTTTTTTTTTACAGAATCTACACTATGTAAGAGACATATTGATTCTGAAATTACTGATAATCCATAGCTGTTAGCTGCTGTGCACAGTTTCTGTAGTTATGACATACCTGATTCTGATTTTGTAAAACAGGTACGTATGTGTTTGTGTGTTTATGAATCTGTGAATTCTAACAGTGCAAAACACATGGTAACATATTCTTGAGCCACAGGCTGTGCTAATTCAGGATCACCATCCAACATTTTAGGGACCTCTGTATTTAGCTTGGAGGAATCATTCCCTTGTGAAGGAGACAGAAAATGTTTATGTCCATTACCAGGAAATAATTCTGTGATGATGGAAATATGGTCTCTTGAAACATCATTGGATTTTTGACCTTTAAATATTGTGTCTGGTTATGCAAGAAAGTTATGTTTTATTACTTGTGGTGGCCATCCCAGCTTTAGATCTGCTATGAAACATGCCTTTTATAGCATGCAGACACAGGTCTTGTGTTTCACTCTTGCAGTCAGCACTGGGTACCACTATTCCAGTACAAACATTTTGCATATAAACATATTACAGCTTTTGTTTCTGTAATTTTCAAGAACCGACAAGTAGCGTAGCACCGAAGGTAACTGGTGGTAGGCTTCAAGAAAAAACGCTGGATCTCGGCCAGGAAGGGACTGTGCTGTGTCTGAGTCAGGGATATCCTGTCCCTAATATTAGGCGAGTATCATCCATGACTGAGGGACTGGGTATTTGTCATGGGAGGTGCACTCAGATTTTGAGTGACTGTCTTCCAAGATGTGACATCATGTTTTTGTAGAAAGGTACCAGCATGTTGGAGGGAACTGCTCTCTCCATCTACAGGGTAGGACACTAACCTGCATTGGAAACAAAGTTAATGATACAAGAGAGGGAGGTGAAGGACTAGGACTTCGAGCAAATCAATGGGAGTAATGTAACTGAATGAGAACGGGGGCCCTTCGAGGGACATGTTGGGAAGATGGCAAGAAAAATGAAAGGAAGAATGTAACTAAGGTAAAAAAGTAAAGAGACATTACACTGAATGAGATAAATAGAAATAAAATGAAAGAAAATATGAAATGAAGCAGGAAGTTAGGTATGATGTGAGAAAAAAAATATATATTTTAGTGAAACTGATGGGAAATATGGTAAGTGCAAAATTGGGAAGAAGAGAATAGGAAGAATTACACAGTGTCACATCCTAGAAGACTGTCATCTGAAGTCTCATACTGTGGGGTCCTTAAATCTCGTATGTTTGTTAATGCACTTATTGAACCAAAGAGCCACCATGATGATAGCTAAATCAGTATAGTAACTGGCCACTGGATGGACAGCCTACATTACATTGAGGACCAGGGTCTGTTGCCTGGAAGGTAAAGCAGCTGGAGCATGAAGCTCTCTGCTTACCTCTATATAACAAAGTTACAAATGTGCAAAGTTTTATGTACCAGAAGACTTTATGGTGTTGTGATCATGCGGAGAGACAGCTTAAGTATTGTCTCATAACACACAGGTATCTCTTTTGTTTATGTTAATTGTAAAAGATTCTGATAATGGTGTATTATGTTTAGGATTGCTTGGTTTCTCGATTGTGTCCATCATCTCGTTGTTGAAACAAGAGCACTACATTTCAAAAATGGGTTGTGTTTCCTTCCCGAGGTGGGTAGATCAGGAGGCACCCACTCAAGTGTCTGACAGACAGAACTGTTGTCAATCACTGGACAGTTGGTGTCGGTTAACGACCACTACATATGTACTAGTTTTGTCAGTGGGGTATAATAGAAAATAACTAAGTAACTTGCTCCCTGGAACAGCGTCCTTATGGAGAAGCTAAAGGAAGTAAGGTAGAAAGAGAATTTGAAACTAATATTATCAGATCTTTAAAAAACCAGTAGTGCTTTTGTAGAATATTTGACTGATGCATGTTGTCCTGTGATTAAGAACAGGGTTATCTATCAGACCCACCTGATCCATTCACATGCGGAATGAAACACCCCAGTTTCTGAATGCAGTGAGTGTGACTGAAGTCCAGAAAACTAACAATTCTTTGACTCATGTTGTTCTTATGTTTGTGTTCTCTCTTCATCAGCGCTTTGTCACTTAAGTATCTGTCCAACTTTTAGCCAGTAAATTACACCTTACAATAACCATTATGGAGAAAAGCAAAATTATAAATTGTAATTACAAGTTTTGTTATTATGGTATGGTTGGTATCTTGTAATTTTTATTTGTTGACTCCATTGGTTATGTTGGAAGTCATATGGTAGGTACAACACTGGCGTGGCTATGCTGAGAATGTAGCTCATGTCTCAGAGCTGGAAGTTAACGGTTTTTTAATTTTGCCTAGTGGATGATTGTGACTGCACATTGAAATGTGGAGACATCAAGATTGTGGTGTTCTGAACTATGACAACATTTAATTCGGTAGATAATCAGCAATGAAATGTGGAGACATCAAGATTGTGGTGTTGTGAACCATGACAACATGTAATTAGGTAGCTAACCAGCAATGATATGTGGAGACATCAAGATTGTGGTGTTCTGAACCATGACAACATTTAATTCATGATAACCAGCATTGAAATGTGGTGACATCAAGATTGTGGTGTTCTGAACCATGACAACATTTAATTCATGGTAACCAGCATTGAAATGTGGAGACATCAAGATTGTGATGTTCTGAACCATGACAACATGTAATTAGGTAGATGACTAGCATTGGTAGAAACTTATTGCCTCCATCTTTAGGGTAGAATGGGATGCAGGCTGCTGCCAAACATTGTTACCACACTTTCACGGTATTTTGTCATGAAATACTGCAATGTTGATGTCTGCTGCTGTGAGCATTTAGATTTCAAATGGAAATACAGTACCTTGCAAAAATGAGAAAAGTAACCCAGATTTGTGTTATGATAGAGAGAACAGTGTTCCTTAATTTCTGGTATCAGTAGCCTTGTATGTGTTATTCGGCATTTACTGTCATTTGTGCCATTATTGTGTATAATAGCGCACTACCTCAAGTCAGTATCTGTTCTCATTTCATCTTAATGCAGGTGATGGCAGGATGGTTAGATTCATCTGGCTCAGGACAGGGTCCAGTGGGCATCTGAACGCAACACTGAACGTTCTAAGGTTTTATAAAATACGGGTAATTTCTTGACTGTCTGGGTGACTTGTAGCTTTGCAATAAGAACTCTACTTCTGGAGTTAGATGGTAGGAACAAGCTTAGAAATGGAATTGTTAATACTTCTGCTTTGTATTTGGAACATCATGGATTTGTAGTTCGAGATAGCCCATCATAATTGAAGTTTATGGTTGTTTTTCTCTGTCCCTTCAAGCAATTGGCAGGTTAGTAACGCAATAAGGTCTTTTTTTTTTAACAGATGATATCTCATTGTGGTTTCTGTGTCTGATTTATTCTTCAGCATATTAAGTTAATTAGGCCATGACTGCATCCTTTATGATCCTTACAAACTCATTATCCCCTAGTTGTCATACATGCAGTGCTATTTAATGTGAACCACTGACACTCTTGTTAAGTGAGTCAAAAAGAATTACAGCAGTATCTACAAATGGCAGCACTCTTTACTATGCCATGCTATAGTATAGGGATCACCGTGGTGTGTGTGTGTGTGTGTGTGTGTGTGTTTTTCTGCAGCTTGATCTGAAACAGAAGGTTTAATTTTAATGCAGCAGATGGCAGATGACCTCAATGCATTATATTTGTTTTACCCATATTTACTTAATAACCTGGTAATAAGGAAGATGAAGAGTATGATAGGAATATTGAATCAAAAGGGGAGAAAGAACTGTCCAAGAGTGGGAGGTACATTTAGAGCTGCAGGGTGCCAAGTGACCGTGTTGACAGCAAACTTATATTGTAGGAAATGTGCATTCATTTTTGATATTATTATTTGACAAATTATCATACTTCCCCAGTTACAAAACTAGTGGGAATTTGAAGAAAGGTATTGTACAGTGGTTGTGAAGAAGGTAGTAGCAGCTTGCAAATCTGGCACGATACCTTCACGTCAAGACAGAATACGGCAATCTGTTTTCAGAACCAAATGGAGCCGTGCGACCAAGAGTGACAAGTAAAACAATTGATGTTAAGGAGATTGTGGCAGGGGGGAGGGTGGTCGCTTTGTGCCCTGGCCAAGGTTTTCCTGTCCCATTATATAGGTAAGACTCCCTATATTCCAGTGTTTTCCAAACTTTTTTGGCTGTAGAGTCCTTTTAGTTTTTAGGAACATTGACAGATCCACAGACCAATAACATGCATACATTAGGAATTACATGTTGTGAAACATGCCTGTGTGGATCTAAATTGAAAGGAAAGTAGGTCCAGAATTTTTTTCATGTAGCATAATCAAACTGAACTCATTTGTATGAAGTGAAGTTCATTGTATCTTTTTGGTTTCCTAACCATAAATTTTATTAATTGTTTCAGGGGTTCTTTGCTTTAGACTGTCATTCTGTAGTGCATTTTGTAAATGCATTTTACTGATTGGCAGTGTTAATTCATAGTATCACACAGGTAAATCAACTGAATGTTCTTCATGAGGACACTATAGTACTTAGTCAGAAATTACGTAAAATGAAAATTTGTCCACATAGAAAGTTTCTGCAGAGTCCCTGTGAACCCTTTATGGAACATGGTTTGAGAACTAGTGCTCTGTTCAGACATTCACTTTTGGGGAAATTATGCTTACTTTTTCACTTGTATGTGTTTTGGATGTGTGTCTCAAAAGTTATATCTTACATTAGAATTAGATTTCAGTGGTTGGCACTCCTGCTTCGCATGTGTAGTGTCTGTGTTTAAATCTCAACAAGCAAACCGGTTCCATAGCTTTTTTTAATCTCAATATGCAAATTCTGGGATATTGTGGTACACACTGGGGCACAACCCCACCTGAAATATTATACCTGAGTCAAACCACTCCTAGACAGTAAAAGTAGTAAAATGTCCTTGACAAGCAACATGGTGTGCTGAAGCGTTGGTTTGTGTATTAAAATTTTGTTGCCTGTCCAGGCCTATATAAATACTAATACTTAAATTCTATGAACATGATTGCTTTCATACAGTCGTGCAGATTAAGAGAACAAGGAAGTTCACAGAGATGAGGCCATTGCTTGCTTCTAAAGAAAAGACATGTCTGCCAGGCTGCTGTTTCAGCATTTGTTTTGGAAGACACGGCTACATGATCTTTTGCTTTCATATACTCATAACATACACGTAAATTATACAGCACAGTAAATTGCGGGAATTGAACAAATGTGAAAAATAGGATAATTTTTACACTGAATGTTTGGCTAGAAAATTTTAATGTTTGATCGTAAAGCTGGATGTTTCATTAATTTACTGTGCTTTGACTATTAGGAGCCATTTAAATTTGTTTACTCAAAATTATAAAGAATCCATTTTTATGACATTGGAGCATGCCTCCTCTTATTATGCTTAATAACGCTCTGTGCTCAGACAATGATGTATTGTGAATGGTGTGTATTGATATGTAATTCAAAATTCCAACTTTTCAGCTGTAAACTCTTTTTTTTTTACCTTATTAGTTATTATATTATTTTACCAGTCACCATTGACACTGTTATTTATTATGTTTTGTCAGACAAGTTACACAGCCGTATGTTTCAACCACTTTGTTGTTGTCTTCAGGCCACTGAAATACATTAAAGTAAAATTACAGTTTTAATTTCACATATATTCACCAACACATGCACACGTTTAATGACACTATCAAACTTTAATTTGTTAAAATAGTTAAAATCTCCGACATGTTTCGGTTGATATTTTAAACCATCTTCAGGGAGCTATTAGTTCATGCTAAAGTTACTTATATCTCTTGTTGCTGTGATGGTATTGTGGCAGCATGTTGTTCCCTGTTTGTGATGGGTTCACAGTGAAACAAGAGGAAGATTAGTAATACAACATCCGAACCCATCACAAACAGGGAACAACATGCTGCCACAATACCATCACAGCAACAAGAGATATAAGTAACTTTAGCATGAACTAATAGCTCCCTGAAGATGGTTTAAAATATAAACCGAAACATGTCGGAGATTTTAACTATTTTAACAAATTAAAGTTTTATAGTGTCATTACAAAGTGTGCATGTGTTGGTGAATAAAATGTGAATTGTGACAATATGCACAGTGAAAAACTGAAAATATTACAGTTTTAACATCATTTTTGTATGGTTTGCCCCTGACATTGAGTGTGTGTAGACCAATAAGGACGTATTATTGCACACCATGTACTAATATGCTGCATCCTCTGGGGATGACAAGAAACAAATCATAAGAAAAATCTTTGTAAAAAGAACTAGCATATTTCACCTTCCCAATGCCAATGCTGCTTCTCCATTAAGAAACACTTATCATATATTTAATTTGTTTTAACATTTTATATTGTCATGTATGTTGTAACACCCAAGGATTCAGGTCCCAATCTAACCATACAAAAATGAAGTTACAATTGTAATTTTAATTTTATGTATTTTAATGGCATGAAGATGACCACATAATGGTTGTAACCTGTAGCTCCATAACCTGTCTGATGAAAGATTGTAAATTACAAATAGTTGTGTTGCAGGTGATTACTCAAATGCTTCAAAAACTCTTTTGTAAATCATTTGTTTCCCATTCATGCTTCTAAAGTCCACCAGTTCGATTTGTATTGCGATTTCCTGGGTTGTGAAACCGTGTATTCTGGTAGGTTGGTGCCATGTGCTTCGAGGAGGAGTTGAAGATGGGGTCAGAAAGCCCAAAGGGAGAAGACAGCCTGGAACACATAGGCACAGATGAGAGGTTAACACAATGCGTTGGAAATGTGTTGACAGCATACTTTTGGTTTAAAACAGAGATCAGTGACAGGTTTCTGTGAACTCAGCAATAAATCTCTGGTGGTCATAAAATGCGGGCAATATCTTGAGTGTCTGAGCAGTTACTAGCTTCTCAAGAGGACTTTGGTTGCTTACTTACTCCTTGGAGCAGATTCCTTATTGAGAAGCTAACCGGTTGTCAGCTAGTCAAGAAATACCCTGCATTGTATGGAACCTGAAGGTTCATTACCACATTCACTCACAAGTGCCCGCCACTTGTCCCTATCCTGAGCCAGATCAATGCAGTCCATGCCTCCACATCCCACTTCGTGAGGATCTATCGTAATATTGTCCTCCCATCTGCACCTGGGTCCTCCAAGTGGTCTCTTTACCTCAGGTGTCCCCACCAAAACCTTGTATACACCTCTCCTCTCCCCCATATGTGCTACATGCCCCCCCCCCCCCCCCCCCCCCCCC
>Ga0131853_10027485_pt1 | contig 10209 bp, 4 predicted proteins | sample TergutLab28metaG_FD_92764 | JGI IMG/M metagenome (GOLD analysis project Ga0131853, IMG submission 92764) | Labiotermes labralis P1 segment gut microbial communities from Petit-Saut dam, French Guiana - Lab288 P1 (version 2) (version 2) | ecosystem: Host-associated > Arthropoda: Insects >... | reverse complement strand
TTCTGATAACGTTAATGAAGGCTTTCTCATAATCCAGTAATCCAGTTAATCATCTCCAGGCAAAGTTAAGAAATTGTCAATCGCTACTGGCCAGAGTTCATTTCTGATAACGTTAATGAAGGCATTCTCATAATCCAGTTGATCATCTCCAGGCAAAGTTAAGAAAGAACAAGATGATGATGATGATGAATAGAGTCGGTAGAGTATTTATTCCCTGTGTTTCCCAGTACATGACTGCCCTATCCCAAACCCATTCGGGGCCTCATAAAACGCAGATTTATGTGCTGTGTTTGTTCATCTAGCTGTTGTCTTTGTGCATACATGTTTGTATCCAGCAGGAGGCATACTTATACCGCTGTAATATTCACACTTCTGTCTGTCCGTTCTTGAAAACTGTCTGCTAGCGAGGTCAGGATCCTGACCTCACTAGCAGACAACATAACTAGCACGACAAATACATATTGCTTTGTGTGCAGTGTTGAGACTCCTGATGACGGACAGTAGATCTGTCCGAAACATGTAGAGTACTTTATCAAAATAAATTTGAGAAATAGTGCATCACGTTGGCTGTTATTGTAAGTAAATGCGAGAACTTGTGCTCTGTATTTTAGCCAATTTGACACGCCAGTAGCTTTACAACAACAAAAAATGTGTGTCTGAAACCAGACGAAGTGAATTGTCGCCGGTTTGACTTTCTAATCAGTGGTGACCTTTGTAGCATAGTATCAGTATGGAAACAAGATATTGACATGATAGTGACGGTACGTTCATAGCAGAAAACAACAATTGATATTGGTAAAGTTGGTGCTGTTGAAGAGATACTGAAAGGTGTCGATAAATGGGAATATAGCATGTAAACAGTCATTCAGGGTTTAGGTTTGTTTCATATGAATAGTGATAAGATATGGAAACCGAATGACTGATAACGAATTGCTGAAGTAAAAGAAATTAATTTCGAAAAGAAAATATTATATACTAGATGCGTATTATTCAGATTACACATTAGTGCCGTTATTAAGGATAATGCATTGTAATTATCACACTGTATATCAGCACGCATCTCAGTGTCAGGGCTAGTGAGATGCCGCAAGTAAAATTTCTGACGAAATACGCTTATTTTTAAATAGATCCTCCTAGCGTCTGGGCTTTTTAAATTTCAACTGGAGACTGTTACGGTATGAAGCTCATCAACAATACTGGACATCAACAGGTCGAAGGACACGTGGGTAGGCTTGTATAGTGTAACTACAAGCACCAGTCAGTGGTGGTGGTATCAAGAGGAAAAATTATAGTCAAAAATCGACACTTTATATCGAACCCACCAGCAAGCTGCTATAATCTGCACATATTTGTAATTTAGTAATTGACCAACTTAATGGACAAATTCATGTTTTATATTCCTCTGCATGTTTCGAGCACTTTTGTGCTCATCATCAGGAGGTCAAAATTGTATTATACAGCATCTGGTATCATCATAGATTGCGCAGGTTGCGCACCGGCCGGCCACCTACAGAGTGTGATGATACCAGATGCTGTATAATACAATTTTGACCTCCTGATGATGAGTACAAAAGTGCTCGAAACATGTTGAGGCATATAAAACAAGAATTTGTGCAGTACGTTGGTCAGTTACTGAGATTGTACTGAGATGCACGGTCAGAAAAACATAAAAAAAAATTATATTTTTGAAAATTATTTTTTAACGAAAACAAGAACGACAAATAAATGACTGTTCTTGTTCAGTACTACAATAGGTTGTATGTAACATGAAGAGCAAGTTGGTTGCATTTTTCCTTTTCCTATTCCCTTTCATTTCTGTCATACTTATTTTAATTTTCCTTGAGAAGTTTGTAATACGTGCATTGTGTCCCGAGGAGTGCGATTAGGTTTAGGGGAATGGTTTGCGGAGATGTGCACTGTTAGCTAATGATGGCATGACATTCCACAAGAATTGCCGAGTGTCGTGTTTACCTACCTTGAAAGCTCCACTGCGGATATTGAAACGTACGACATATGGTGATGACGCATGCAGGCGACACATCAATCAAACGCCACGAGAAAAGTTGCGCCGCGCGTTACGTAAGCTTTATGCTGGCCGGAACTTTCTACTACACTGGCGTCTGTTAGTACAGGCACAGCAGGTGCTCTGAGTGATACATTGATCTGGCCGAGGTAAAAGAGATTTGAGGAAGCGCCGCGTTATAACCAGTGAAAGTAGCACAAGAATCTGTAATAAGACACGGCAAATTACGTGCTAATAAGAACATATATATTAGCTTCTCGTGTTGTGTAAGACAGTCTCGTCTTGTAAAAATAGACCCATTGACCTTTATTCTGGGCGAAGCACTGTGTAGAATGGTGAATATAGACAGCGTTTAGAAGGGATGAACTAACCGTTGTCGGAGTAGGATACGGTATCCTCGTTCGGAGCGCGGTTTTGCCGGGCACGCTTTCGACTGCACGCATTTCAGAATAATTTAGTTAGCGTCTATTCGTGCTCTAGTCTCTCTTACGACAGGTCCATAGCCCCTTCCGAAGCCAGTTCTCCACAGAGTGCGATCTAGTGTTTCCTGTTTCAGTTTCCAGTGTCCTGTGTTTTCCTTCAGGCCATTCAGTAACTGCGTACTTGGAAAATTGTATGTAGTCAAACACAACTGTGTCACATGAGGTGTATTTTAATGACTATATAATGGACAACTACATGTTTCGGCCTGTACTGGCCATCTCTACACCACGTGCGCGTGCATGCTTACAGTAATATCTTAAGTTCCCCTAAGACAACCTGAAGAGGGCCAGTACAGGCCGAAACATGTAGTTGTCCATTATATAGTCATTAAATACACCTCATGTGACACAGTTGTGTTTGACTATATACAGTTTTCCAAGTTTCACACACACAACGGGGATGACGCACTTCCTAGATTTAACTACGTACGTCTTCTTCTTTATCATCCAGCCACTTCTGTACTTCCCTCTGTCTTTTCTTCAATAACGTGATTCAGAAGGCAGTTCCTAGGCAAGATATGACTAATCCTGTTAGTCTTCCTTCTTTTTGTGGTTTGTAGGATATTCCTCTTCTCATGGACTGTATGTAATACTTCTGCATTTCTCACACTGCTGGCCCAAATGATCTCCATACTTCGCCGGCGCCACATTTCAAAACATACCAGGTGTTTCTGATTCACTGTCCGAAGTGCCCAAGTTTCAGCACCATTCAAAGCTGTGCTCCAAATGTAACACTTCACTAGTTTCACTTTAAACTATAGCTAAAAACACTGCCGAACGCTGAGAAATTTAAATACGCGCGTCGTTATGCGGGCGGGCGGAAGCTATCAGCATCAGGTACTGTGTCAGTGTTTGATATCCAAACGATGTGTGTATTTTAAGCTTTGGGGGGGGGGGGTTGTTGCATAAGCGTCCTTGTTCACGTAATCCTGTTTTTCCTATAACTTGGCGAAGCGCGGTTTTGCCCACCAGGCTGCGATCACTGCTCCTGACCTCCGCGGTTGTACCTAGTTTTAGAGGAACGCGCCTCCTCTACCTTCATTTTATGAATGGAAATTAATAATGTGGAGATTGGTAGATCAGTAAGCATGATTCGGAAGAATTTGCTTCTTACGGCTGTGAATCCCCGTTGTATTTGCAATGTGACGAGAAGTGCAGATATACCCAGTCTAAATGCAGACCAGCTTTGTCTGTTTGGCTACATGTTATATGCGTTGCTTATGGTTCTTAACAAAAACTGGCGAGTGTTTCCCTAAACAACATCAACAGGTTGGGTTTAATAGTGGAGAAGCAGTGTTCTTGCCGTAAGGCAGGAGCTGTATTTTTACGTGTTGACCACCCACCCCCATTTGGCGCCGAGGCTAAAGAAAGAGTGTAGTTATACCTCTACTCTCCCCTCTGGGCCTTTGTGGCCTGTTCTAGGATGAACGGTACCTTTACTTTTTACTCTCCCACTGGCTAAGGAAGAAACTGTGCTACAGGACAAGGTTGCTACACTAATTGAAATAGGAAAATATTCTGGAGTGGAAATGAATGTGTAAGGTCTAAGGTAATGAGAATTGCAACGCAACCAACCCGAGTGACCATTAGGAAAGATGAAAAACAACTGGAGAATGGGGAATATTTTGGCTGTTTGGGTAGCGTGGTAACAAATTATTCAAGTTGTGCACGTGAAATTAAGTCCAAGATTGCCATGGCAAAAGGCAGCATTCAACAAGAAGACTTCTCGTAAGCAGATGGGGCATAAATTTAAAGCAGAAACTAATGAAGTGCTACGTTTGCAGCATAGCTTTGTATGGTATATTTCTTAGATCAGAAGTAGCTGGGAAATTTTGAAATGTGATCCTGAAAAAGGATGGAGAAATCAGTTGGGCCAATCGTATGAGAATTGTAGCAGTTTTACGTGGAATTAAAGAGCAAGGAATACCCTACATCCAACAAACAGAAGGGAGCCTAACTGGATTTGTCACATCTTCCATACCAACTACCTTCTAAAACCACGTTAGTAAATAGAAAGACAGAAGGAAGGGTAAAAGTGACGGGAAGACGAGGAAGAAGACGTAAGCGGTTGCTGGATGACCTTAAAAAAAACGAGAGGATACTGGAAATTAAAAGAGGAAGCGTTAGATCGCTGTCTATGGAGAACTCCCTTGGAATTGGCTATGGAACTGTAGTAAGACAGACTACTGAATGAATGATTTGGATAAGGGTTAATTTGTTCTCTGTTTTGACTAATGCAAATAGGTGTGTGTCAGTGAAGCCTTGGCTTCACTGACACAAAACATGGGCTGAGGTTTCCTTCTTTGCTCCACACGTACATAAAGGACTGTTGCGTAAGCCATATTATGTGTAGGCGTCTTCTCATGTTATGTCAAGTAAGGAGGCCGATAACAACCCCGGATTGTGTCCTGTTACAGACCAATGTTTCCTGTGTTAAGTCACGCCTAGCACCATTTTTAGGCGCGTTCGTAAAATTGCGAAAAGCGACTGTCACTTTCGTCATGTCTATCCGTCATTCAGTCCGTCCGCATGGAACAACTGGGCTCCCACAGGACAGATCTTATTGAAATTCGATATTTTAATATTTTTTTAAATCTGTCGAGAAAATTCAAGTTTCTTTTAATCCTAACACGAATAGCGGGTACTTTGCATGAAGACAAACAAACGTGTTTGATCGTATCTTACTCAGTTCTTCTTAAAATGATGAATGTTTCAGAGAAAAGTTGTAGAGAAAATGAACACATACAATTTATTTTCAACAATTTTTTTTCGAAAATCGTGCCGTTTATGAGATAATGTGGAAAAGTAATGTACAGCCGGAAGATGACGGTATAACACGGTGCTTGCGTATTGCTTGCTGGATACCTAAGTCTACAGACATGCATTCAGAATATGCGATACTTATTGCTTTTCCACAACAACAATGGTTGCACTAACGCGCCTCATTGTTAACGTTATGCGTACATTGCCTCGTCCTGTTTCACTCCGCCTTGACTGTTTGTCTTTTGCACATGAATGCAATGGAGCCCTTTTACTGATGGGCTTATATTCAGTTTAACCGCAAATCGCGGTCTGCTGGTTAGTACTTTAACCTTTTGGCGCCGGAATTATTTTTTTTTATTTTAGCACACCCTGTATATAAAATGTGAATAATACAGGAACCAAATACGTTAGAATTATGAAACAAACTGCATTTTGAAGAGAGAGAGAAAAAAGGAGAGTATACACCATGTTTAAAATATTCAGTACCTATATTGGTTGAATAAATATATAAAATTCAACTTTAGAGGTTAGCGGTGCGGTACGTCAACTATAGTTGACATTAGGCGTCAAAAGGTTAATTCATATTTGGGAGGTCCACTGTTCGAATCGTATCTTGCAGAAAGTCTGTTGTAGCCGTGACTTTCTGTATTTCGTGTGGGCCGGGATAGCTCAGTCCGTATAGCGACTGGCTACGGGCTGGACATTCCGGGGTTCGAATCCCGGTGGGGGGCTAAATTTTCCGTAAATGTCCAGACCGGCCCTGGGGCCCACCCAGCCTCCTGTGTGATGGGTACCGGGTCTTTCCCGGGCGTAAAGAGCCGCCGGGGCGTGACGCTTCTAGTGCCGTGGTCAAGAAAGAGTACAGCTATACCTCTACTCCCCCTATAGGCCGTACGGCCTGTACAGAGCCTCAGTGCATGTACAACGGTGCACTTCAGCTTTTTTCCCTTGTGTTTCGTAAATATTAGCGTAATCATTTCATTGCAGTTCCGTATTTGCGGCCTTTCCACATTTCGACATGATGTTGAACTGTGAAGCTCGAAAAGGCATCTTCCAGTAACCCGTGGTGTCTTTACAGATGACGTTATCTGATAAGCTAGGTAGACTGTACATACCCGTACTTATCTCCTGTACCTTATCGTTGTTCCTGAAGATGATTTATTGTGTGTTTTGATTTGCTCTAAACATTTGTGTAGTGTTTAGTGTTCGCCTCCTATTGGGAGAGACCCGTGGGAACCAAACCAATATCAATTTAGTGTTTGTCGTCCCGTTGTGTTATAATATGGATGTTGGAAAAAATATTGTAGAGCCGTACAGGCCACAGTTGAGAATATATTGGAGCGCATGCGCTTTGCATGCTGGATAACTAAGGTTATACAGACACGCACTCAGAATATGTAATACTTATTGCTTGGTCACGGCAACAGTGATTGCGCGAGCACGCCTCGATGTTAACGTTTATGGTACATTGCCTGTGGTGTTGCTGATGAGCATATCATTTGTATGTGCCCATTTTTTTATTTACGCCCTCTTACTCAAGAAAGAACTAGGGCGCAAAACAAGGATTTGATGTCTACCACGTCCTCTGTGTAATCATTGTTGTATTGCAGTCGATCACAAGTTAAAGGTTACCAGTTCAGGTGGTACAGCATTTTTAAATGGCTCCCATCCATTTGCTTACCATTCCTCTTCAGGTGCATCATCCTCGTTGTGTTATAAGCTATTGGGGACGGGGTGGGCTACGTTAAAAAACATTTTGCCACAATCATAAAACACAGCCACTTCAGAAACATCCACGTAGCCATCACCGATGTACCAACGTGCCAGGAACGCTTGGGACACCCCTAGCTCTCCACTCAGCACGTACAAACTCCTCCTAGTTTTTCGCCTGATATAGGGCCTACTGTTATATATTACAATCTAGCTTAATGCACCATTTGTAAGACTAGTTACTACTTAATTGTATATACATCCATCAAATTCTTATACTTTACTTAAAAGAGGTACTTTTAGCTCAATATGTATAATCCAACCGACAGCGAGATCTCGTTGGAAGTTTAGAATATGCACCTATACTGTGATCATACTTTGTAGAGTTTTCCTCTATATACATTTTTGTGACCTGAAGATGGCCCACAGTGGCCGAAACATGTCGTCGTCAGCATAATAAATAGGATACAGGACAGTTGTGTTTTGACGTACCCCACCCCTCCCTAATTACCATTCCTCTTCTTTAACTACATACCTGTCCCTTCCCCGTTGTTTTTCTTAAAAGACCAATAGCTGAATGTTTGACATTTCGGATATTCCAGCAATATAAGTGTTAATACATACATTATAACAGAGGTACAGAGTAGGAATGAGATCAACCTGCAGTACAGTGTTGTATAGGCATTATGAAGGCCGGTCACTACACTTGACGTTTTTTGAGGGCTGTCCTAGCGAAAAGTTTGTTCCCTACAATCTCGATCGGATCGGAAACGGAAGGGCGATGTGAGTGGGGTAGCTGGTCCGGACTTCGTTGATAATGGCTCTTGTAGCTGACGGAGCGTGACCAGGTGCACGCCACTCTGCAACTGACAGTCTGTCTGTCCTCTTGGTGTTGAACCTCACCTGAGGCTGAGGCCTGGCCAGGGAAGTCACTGTTGCTTTGGGGCTTCCACTCTGGCGAGAGGACGGGTCTGTCTGGTGTGGGAAGCCTTGGTCTCTGACAAGAACACACAGTTAAATTTTGAACCGAACTTAACAAATGAACTGGGCGGTCCCGGTGACTGAGAATTCTAAGCCGTAGTTGTGCAACCGCTCGATTGCTGACATCGCGGGCGCGAATCCCGCTGAGGGCATGAATGTTCGTCTATTTTGTGTGTGTTGTGTGCAGTGTAGGTAGTGGCCTCTTGAGACGAATGATCCGTTGTCCAGAGGAATCCTACCGGTTGTGTGATCTAGAATCCTCAAAACTCTATTCATTGATACGTATGTAAAGGTAAAGGTAAAGTTTTCCCGTTACAGGCCTGGTGTGGCCCAGAGGGTGGGTAGAAGTATATTTCTACTGTTTCATGACCGCGGCACTAGAAGGGGATGGGTGGTCAGCAACACGCCCCGGCCGCACTTTACCCCCGGGAAAGACCCGGTGCCCATTTCACAGAAGACTGGGTGGGCCCTAGGGCCGGTCTGGACGGGCGGAAAATCTCGTCCCCACCGGGGTTCGATTCCAAACCGTCCAGCCCGTAGCTCAGTCGCTATACCAACTGAGCTACCCGGCCCACTGATACGTATGTATACACTGTATAGTCTACAAGGCTTCTGTTAGCCCAGGCTGTCTGAGGCAGGTGATAGCATATCTTATTTATTTTATATGCACTGAAGGTACCGCCACCTGATGTTTTTTGTGTTGGGCGTCGCCTCGTCCAGTGTTGCAAGCATCCTTCATTTTCAAATTCAGTATGACTTGTGCCTTTTAAGTAGTTCGTATTTCGTAGTAAACACTCCTAATGAGAGATTCATTTAAAATACGTCATTTTTAAACCTCCATGTGAAATAAATTAGGATTTCCAGACTGTGGGGCGGGTCTAGTTATGTATACTGTAACTAAGTTGGAAAGTATGTAAATGTATGCTGCAATACGTACGGGAGTGGTGACTTCAGTTTGTAGATAGTTCCGTTAGTATTTAATTGTATTCAGCTTACTGCCATTGCTTTTTGTAATTCTCAGAGCCCGATGGTGGAAGAGATATAGATCTTAAGAATTTCTGTGGGCAGAAATGGCACATTGAGCCCCCGCAGAAGTATTTAAATCACAGTGGTAACTGTACAGTATGTTCCCTTTACCTTAACAGTAAAATGCGCTTCGTTTTGCCCTAGTTCATCTGTATTGTGCATCATCAGAATAAAAACCAGTATGCCCCTGTACAGAATTAAGCCGTCGGTTTATATAATGGAGATGCAGCTTGTTTTCTGTGAGGTAGGGAATGGGTTTTTAAACGTTATTTACGTAAATTTCGGACTTTAAAGTGTTGACAGTTTGTAAAGATAGCAGTGATGATAATTGATAGTAGCAAAGCATGACGGAACGATATCAGACCTGTTCGCTTTGCTCCTTAAATATCAGGAAATACTGTATAACGTCCACTGTTCGGGGTCATTGACCCTATAGGGCTGTTCCCTACTTACATTCAGTACTAAATATCTTAAACCGTCTTGACCCATATTGAACGAATTTGTTGGTGAAGAAGCTTTAGAAGTGCAGTTTTTGTAGGGATGGATTAACATAGGATCCGATTGGCTGAGCGAAGCGAAAGTGAGCCGCTAGGGTTTCTCTACTATCCGATTCATACATAGAGCAGAATCAATACCGCCCGTGCATGCTGCCTTTAAATTACATTTCAACGCCTGACTTACGTTCCTGTGGCAAGGATTATCAGGAGTCCCCTGCTGAGTCAAATGATACAGTCCCAGTATGCAGTTAGAGGTAAGGGCAGAGTTATCTGACGGCTTCGCATTACGCACCACGCCATGAAGTCTTACAGGGAGAAAGTGGTTTGGCTCCACGAATTCTTCGTCTCGTACTAGATGCGAATTGTCTACGTTACGCCCGGCCACTTCGTCCCGTGGGGGCAGGGCGCACGGTGCGCATTGGACAAGAGGCTGGTTGGCCACCACTGCTGCTCTAGACTCTGCAGAGAAGAGAATGATTTCTTCTTTGGGTCGGAATCGATCGTAATTTTCTCTATTGCAAGGGTCCGACAGGTTTATTCCTGACGACGGGACAGCGATATCGAAAATCGAAGGACGTAGTTTCATTTGAGGTATCAGTGAACGTATTTGTAGAGTTGGTAGCAATCCAGCATCACAAATGGGGGGGGGGGGGGGGGGGAAATTTTTCCCGGCGGCGTTCTATTTTCGTTTTTTTGTGTGTTTTTTTTCCCCCCCGGAGTTTTCTGG
>Ga0131853_10027483_pt1 | contig 10209 bp, 7 predicted proteins | sample TergutLab28metaG_FD_92764 | JGI IMG/M metagenome (GOLD analysis project Ga0131853, IMG submission 92764) | Labiotermes labralis P1 segment gut microbial communities from Petit-Saut dam, French Guiana - Lab288 P1 (version 2) (version 2) | ecosystem: Host-associated > Arthropoda: Insects >... | reverse complement strand
ACAAATCAGAACCGCCACTGAAACCCTTACCACTGACATGCTACAAACAGTTTGGAACGAACTCGATTATCGTGTTGATGTTTGTAGAATCACAAAGGGTGCACATATAGAGCACCTGTAAGGCATGTAACAAAAACTTGGAGTGTTGTTCTGTTAAATAAAAAAATACATATACTCCTATCTTAAGTGTATTGTGTATGACAAGTTGTTAAAACCCCGACAATCACTTCGAATAACGCTGTATATGTTAATGTAATCTGTGTGGACGTGTAGACTGGACTTATATTGGCAATACTGTGTATCATGTTCGTAACACCTTTTATTGCCCAAATTGTGCCCCAATTTTTTTGTATACTAATTCATTAATTACAGTTCCAACATGTTTCGGTGTTCAGATGGTGTTGATGAACACCTAACCGTGTTTGAGCTGTAATTAGCATGTGAGTTAAGTATAAAAAATGGTGCATAAGTTGGTCAATGAAAGGTATGGAATTGAGTCTAATGAATGTGCAACGGGTGCAACTGCGAGCTGAACCTACGAGTCAGAAGGCGACTATCAGCTTCTCAAGAAGAATCTTTTTCCCTCCAGGCAGTTACTCAGTCTTTGCAAATCTGACATTCAGAGGGCCGTGCATCGTGATGCATTCTTATAATGAAAGCGAGATGCACTATTTCTCAAATTTATTTGATAAAGTACTCTACATGTTTCGGACAGGTCCACTGTACATCATCAGGAGTATCTGAGTACTGTATACACGCAATAGGTATTTGTGATGCTAGTTTTGTTGCCGTCTGCTAGCGTGGTCAGGATGGAACATTCTGACCACGCTAGCAGACGGCAACAGAACTAGCATGACAAATACCTACTGCGTGTATACAATACTGAGATGATGGACAGTGGACCTGTCCGAAACATGTAGAGTACTTTACAAAATAAATATGAGAAATAGTGCATCTCGTTGGCTTTCGTTATAAGAATCAATCTTTGCAGTCATGGACATATTCTAAACCGTTAAACTTAAATTTTGTGAACCGTACATTGTGACTCATATTCGTTAGAATGACCAACGAGATGCACACTTTTCTCATTAATATGTTCCAATTAATAAATAATAAACTAATGAGAAAAAGTGTGCATCTCGTTGGTCATTCTCACATAAATCTATATTGCTGTTCATATCTTAACGTTCTGTGGAAATGTAATGAATACTAACAGAAGAGCGGCTTGCATTTTGTAAAGGTCTGTATCAGTACGAATCCTAAGGAAGTACGAACAGTAATACGAATGCGGTTAATGCATTCACACATGCACGCACGCACGCACACACACGCGCGTGCGCATACAACTTCACACTAAAACATTAAAGTCGTGTGCCGTGACACAGAACCACGTATGCCACTGAGTCGCCGCCACGTGGGGTAAAGTTGTGAAATACTAAATTAGGTTATTCCGTTCTTTTGAGACGTTAACGCCAATTCAGCAGTTCGGCTATGACAGTACATATTTTCACTTTTCAACTGCACACGAAGAAGCGTGCATATGACGCACTGTTGTATGACAGCCAAGTTGCCAGTCTCACCGTTAGAGTCGAAAGAAAATCAACTGAATTTCGTCACCGAGTGCGCAGGACTTCTACTTTGTTGTTGTCCCAAGCCCGAATCCGTCAGAACAGTGTTTCTCAATCTATGGGTGGCGAGCCTCTTCTAAGTAGGTCGCGAGAATATTTCTTGATTCTAATTTAACAATTGTCCAACAAGATGCAACTTATTCAGTTTATTACACAACTGTAGGCAGCTCTACATGTTTCGGGTGTTGACACCCATCATCAGGAGCTTGTACAACTGTAAATACAGCTTCTGGTATTGATTAACTACCATGAGTAAAATACGCTGATATTAATACTAATGTATAATTTAAAATTCTAGATTGGTCATATTGAATGTTACTAGCCTTGAAGAATATGATATATAAAATACTGGTGGATGGTTAAAAGCAATATTTTTAAATTATGCACAACAAAACATATAAAATATATAAAAATGTATATACATAATTTAGGTTATGTTGAAGTTCTATCGGAAAATGTAATAAACAAAGTCAGTTTATTGTATTTTCCGATAGAACTTCAACATAACCTAAATTATGTATATATATATATACATTTTGTTATATATTTTATATATTTTGTTGTACATAATTTAAAAATACTGCAGCGTATTTTACTCATTGCAGTTAATCAATACCAGAAGTTGTATTTTCAGTTGCACGAGCTCCTGATGATGGGTTTCAACACCCGAAACATGTAGAGCTGCCTACAGAAATGTAATAAACTGAATAAGTCGCATCTAGTTGGAAAACTGTTAAATTCGATTCACGATGCACGGACCCATGTATATAAAATTCATGAATCTAGTAACACACACTGGGGGTAGGGGTAGCGCAGTTGGTTAAGGCACTGCGCTACAAGCAGGAAGGTCGTTTGGGGTCATTAATTTAATCCTTCCGGCCGCAACTATGGCCTTGGGGTCGATTCAGCTTCTAGCAGAAATGAGTACCACGGATATTTCCTGGGGGCTAAAGGTGGCAGGTGCGTAGGGCACTCAACCTTACCACCTTCATGTGCCGACTGTCTAGAAAAATCCTGGGATCCTCAACCTCCTGGAGGCCAAAGGGCCTGTCCAGGCCTGTATTGGGAAAGCTTTGCCTCGACTAATTCACCATACACTGATTAGTGTATTATAACCACTATTTTTTTTTCCAAACGTGATCACCTGTAGTGACACTGTACCATGTTGAAGAATGACACAGACCACTGAGGACGTCGGTTGCCAGCCTCTCAGCGAAAGCTTTGGAATTATCGTTTTCCCCCCGAAATTGCCGTACACTGGGCAAACATTTCTCAAATTAAGGAATACCTGTACATCGCAAAACACAGAAAAATTCAAATTTACACGATCAAGAAGACTAACTCTTAGATGTAACAGCCATAAAGGGAGTCCCAGGAATGAACTCAGGCCCGTGTAAGTGCACATATGTGTGCCTTCATTTCACTAAATCATTCAAATATCACATTCCATACACCGATTCTTGTTTTCTTTATATTACAGCTATCTTCATTTTTGGTTCCTGGGGTCGCGAGACCGGGGCATTGGTATAATCTGTATATCGGCTCAAATTAGCAGAGGAAGGCAGTTTTAGAATGCAGTACCACCAATGATGCTGAGTGAAGTCGCACTAACAGCACTAGATTAGCTTATTCGTGCACCGTAACACTACGTGCGGTTATCCTACACAATCAATAGCGCAGTATGTCCATGACCATCACTTATTAATATTAACAATTGTCCAACGAGATGCAACACAAAGCAGTCTATTTATTATTCTGCAAGTTCACGCTACATGTTTCGGGTGTCAATCACATCCATCATCAGGAACACACAAAACTGTAACTACAGCCTCCGGTACTTGTGCAGCTACCTCCCTCCATCGTGGGCAAGCTAGCTTGCTAGAGTGAACTTGCAGAATAATAAACAGACTGCTTTGTGTTGCATCTCGTTGGACAATTGTTAATATAGATCAGCGATGCATGGAACCATAAACATAAAATTAATCGCTTTTAATATTGCTTTATCGAGTGCTAGGCAAATGCACATGATAGGTGAGCACGTGACATGCCTTCAACAAGATGACAAGGCAAAAAAAAAAAAGGCCGAAGACGGATCTTTGCACTTCGAAAACGGAGACCGATATTGTGTCCATTTTAAGCAACACAGTCTACTTAAATGCGAAAATATTACACGTTCGTTTCCAACGTTAAACGCCAGATGGAATTACAACATTAATTAATGAAATGATAACATGATTCATATACATTTATATTTAAATTAAGCAAAAACAAAATATGATATTTGGGTTTGATTTTAAAAATCATGTTACGAAAATCGTGTCAAAATCTCCAAGCCGACAGTTAAGTTGGGTTTCAAGGAAAATTAGAAATAATTGAAAAAGAAAAATCGACATATTCTGAAGTTTTATTATATTTGTCAATATTCCAGTGTACTGGTCATCAAGGCGATTTCGGTAACTGATATAGGCTGAAGCGTAAATCGTGTAAAACCTTTGATATAATCGAGTCTACAAAATCTGTGTTTATAGATTTCGCTTGGGGTGGGGGGGGGGGGAAGGACTGCAGCCCGGTAACCGTCCCCTTGTGTGTGCCAATGGTAACTGAACCTAATTCATAAGACATAGAAAGAAATAGCAAAAATGGATTGCGAAAATGTTATGGGCATTTGAAACTGTACAACAACATAAGAGTTATAAATACATCCAGTTTACACATTTTAATTGGCGTGCTGCCATTACAATGAATTAAACGGCGGTCAGACAGCATATATAAAATGGTGGGTATAGTAGCGACACTAATAAATGCACGTTAAGTGTTTAAAAGTACATCACGAACACAGTATATCATGAACACAGTATATCACGAACACAGTATATCATGAACACAGTATATCACGAGCACAGTATATCACGAACACAGTATATCACGAGCACAGTATATCACGAACACAGTATATCACGAACACAGTATATCACGAACACAGTATATCATGAACACAGTGTATCATGAACACAGTATACCACGAACACAGTATATCACGAACACAGTATATCACGAACACAGTATATCACGAACACAGTATATCATGAACACAGTATATCATGAACACAGTGTATCATGAACACAGTATATCACGAACACAGTATATCACGAACACAGTATATCATGAACACAGTATATCACGAACACAGTATATCACGAACACAGTATATCACGAACACAGTATATCATGAACACATTATATCATGAACACACTATTTCATGAACACAGCATATCATGAACACAGTATATCATGAACACAGTATATCATGAACACAGTATATCATGAAAACAATATATCATAAACACAGTATATCATGAATACAATATATCATGAACACAATATATTATGAACACAGTATATCATGAACACAATATATCATGAACACAGTATATCATTAACACAATAGATCATGAACACAGTATATCATGAACATAATATATCATGAACACAGTATAACATGAACATAGTATATCATGAACACAGTATATCTCTTACATGCCTCAACATTCCTTTACTTGATACGTATTTCAATGACAGCCGTTTCATCTCCGTATTACACAATAAAATTTTATCTACTAATGCATTATCGATAACTGCCTACACGACGAACTTATTTCATTCCTTCAGGACACCGACATTCCATCTGCACATATCATTTGTTGCACACTAGAATTTATCAATTTTTTATGTGTTTTAAATTTTAACATGTAATTTAAACTATATATTTTTAAAGCTCGGTATTTTACATCGGCACTTTTGGTTCACAAACATTTGTATTATCTCTATGTATCCATCGTCTGTCACTTCCCTGAGGATGGCCACGTGAGTGGCCGAAACATGTCGGAGGTATACTATGTTTATTATACATTTTTATACACTTAAGTGCATTTGTAGGTTTCGCTACCATTACTTAATTGCTCTATGTACCGTCACGGATCACTTAAAATCGATAAACTTCCTGATGATGGGTGTGGTTGACACCCGAAACATGTAGAGTGAACTTGCAGAATAATAAATAGACTGCTTTGTGTGGTTACACGTACGCATGTTTCTTCCTGGTTGGAAATCTAATGTTCTGGCCTTACTTTACTGTCGTTCGGTTTGTGTGATGGGCTAAACTACATGTGTGTAGAATGATACGTATTTTACATACTGCATATGTAAAATCAAGCTACATTTAAATTTTCATTAAGGCCAACCCTACAAATGGTACAATGCATGGATCAGTCCAAAGTGAAAGTTTAAATGTAGTTTTATCTGAAATATAAACGGTAAATCAGTCCCATTACAGGCCCGTGGTACCCAGAGGGTCCCAGATTACGTGACAATGGCCCGCGATGGTGGTAAGGCTGTCAGCCTTACACACCGGCAGCTTTTACCCCCAGGAAATACTTCTGATACTCGTTTCTGTTAGAGGCTGAGTCGACCCCAGGGGTCATAGTGTGATCGGAAGGATTATGTCCCTGAAAAATTCCAATGACACCATCTGGAATCGAACCAGCGACCTTCCGATTTGTAACACAGCACCTTAACCACTGTGCTACCGCGGTCTCCTTATTTGAAATATGCAATATCCAAAATGCACAGAATCATAAGCCTTGTCACACTCCTGTCTCTGCTTACGAAATGAGAACTCCTGCACAAGGCTTAACTCATCTTCCGGAATTATTCTACATGCATCACGACAACAGAAGCGCGGAGAATGTCAGACTGTATGTAACGGCACAAAACACGGATCCACGTCGTAGCGTACTTTCTTCCTGTGTCAGAATGCCCTAACGGCACACGTTTGGTTCCCGTGTATCAACAGATTTGCTCGACACGCAGAACTGTTCATATTTTCAATCTCTACGCTGGTAGTAACGTGGCTGCTGCTGGCAGGGAGAAAGCGACTTACTGAAAGAAACCAATTACCTGCAGGCTTATTAGCGTCTTTCCCCTCTAAACTAAACACGTTTAGAAAGACGGTTAAGATTGTAGTTACAAGCAAGGTAATTCAAACGGGGGTTGAGTGTAAATAAGTGAAGTGATGTAAAGTGTATTGCTGTGGAGTGAACTGACGTGATATATGTGAAGTGATTTTTTTTTGAAGTGAAGTGAAGTGAGTTACGTTGAAGCTCTAGGGAACAAAAGTACAATGCACATTAGGGTGACATACTTAGGGTACTTGATTGTACTGACTATTTTATTTGGTGTGTATCTTGTACTGTGGTTGTTTTAACTTGTTTTGTAATATGTGGGTGTGTGTATGTGTGGGTGTTTTGACAATTGTGCGGGTGTTTTTGTAATATGTGTACTTGTATTTACTATGTTTTATTGTTTTGTTTATGTATATTTATTCTTATTTGTTACTAGTGTAAGGATTACTGCCACCGAGTGAAAACTCAATTGCAGTAAATAATAGTAATAATAATTAACTCTCGATCCTCCAGTTTGTTGTGGATGCGAGGGACGGGTTAATGATACTACTCATGATAAAGTCCGTATGAACGCCATGAAAGTATGGTGAGGGGGAGATTGGAGGTACACCTGCACTCATTCTTAACCTCGGTACCAGACGCGAGCTTCGCTGGCCGGCCACTTTACTCACAAGGAAATCTCCCCCGTTACTTATTGAATTGGAGGCTGTGTGGGTACAAAATCCGATAAAATCGCCCATGCTAGGAATCAATCTACGCTTCCTCAGACATCCAGCCCGCAGACTAGTCACTATGCCAACTGAGCTACCCCGATTCCAGGTACTCTCCACACACAAAACAAAACCTACGCAATTACGTAGGTCGAAAGAAGCAGACAGCAATCCAAAAAGCAATGGACGGTTCAGGTCCAAAGAACTACAAGAAGCCTTGAATCTTTCGTATTTTTTATGGATGATAATACTGTAATTATATCAAGTGGGCAATACTGAGTAGTTTTCAACTCCATTTTTAGCCCAAGGACAGCAAGTCTCATATCTCCGAAACAAAGTGTTTGTTTCGAAGGCCGTATGCTCCTTCCAAACGTTGGTAAATATTTAGACTCCAGTTGAAATGTGATGGCACACGGCGACGCACGGGAGGGGAAGTGAAGGGGAAACCGACGAATGGAGTGGGTAGCCAGTACCCTTCACACAGCCTCGGAACATGGTGTATCCAGCATTACTACCGCTGACGCGCACACCTCGGCTGCCAGTAGTCGACCGAACTGACGCCCCTGCCGATTTAAATGGACTCGTCCGTTTCGCCAAAAGACGAAACCTGGTTTCTGCGCGTGTGCCATCACATTTCAATTGGCCTTTACCAACGGACATGGAGATCCCAGAAGACTAAATCCCGGTGATGGTGAGATTCTCTGCACCAGTCCAGTCCTGCCCTGGGGCCCACCCTATCTCCTGTACGGTGGGTACCGGCTCTCTTTCCCGGCGCCAAAGTGGTCGGGGCGTCACGTTAACTACCCACACCCGTCACGCTGCACGTCCACACCTGCTCCGGCCTTAACCTTATCATCCCTTTGATGTGACAGCCAAATACCGACAGCGCACCGAACAAACCCGTAACGTGACCGCGTAACTAACTTTTGATACGTTACGCGGTCACGACCCCCGTCCACACTGCCACGATACGGTGTTACGTTACGTTACGTTACGCGGTAACGTTACAAGTGTGGACCCACCTTAACGGATACCAAACCTTTCCCCGGTGGATAAAGACGTCGAAGCGTGAAGGTGACTGACTACTCATTTCCATGCTGAGGTTAAAATGCGACTATCCTATTTCACATATTTAGTAAATACAACACAGGCAACGTACATATAACGCAAGATTGATATATCTATTGACTGCAATTGGGCTGACACCCGTTGGCAGTGGTAATGTACAGTACACATGTACTGTACACACAAACAATACACAGAACAACACAATGAAACAGAATACGCAGAATAGAACATACATGGTAAGAATACATAAATATAACAATAAAAATACATAATTTACAAAATTAAACAGAAGCACACAAAACATAAAACCATGTACACAATGATAAAAAATGGAAACAAAAGAATATGAAAGAATGTGATAATCGAAACAGCCATATACGTGTAAGCAGCAAACTTCACATTGAGGGGCGTTCGTGCAACCATTGTTGCTGGGAAACGCCAGTCAGTTACATATTCCGAGAGTGTGTGTGTCTTTGCCACAGCTGCGCAGTATGCAATGCGCATGCGTCATGTGGCCTTCCCGGCTGCACAATATTTTTCCACGTTATCTCATAAACGGCACGATTTTCATACTGAACAAAAAAATGTGTATTTTGATTCTCTCTACTACTTTTGTCTGAAATATTTCACATTCTAAAAACATGAGCCAGATAAGATCAAAAACGTATATTTGTCTTCATGTGAAGTGCCCATTAATGTTGTCAAATTTTAATGAATCTTGAACTTTCTCGGCAATATCTACGAAAAAAATACTCAAATTTAATTAAAATCTGTCCAGTGACAGCCGAATTGTTCCATGCGGACAGGACAGACGGACAGACATGGCGAAGCTAATTGTAGCTTTTTCGCAATATTGTGAACGCGCCTAACAATGAATTCATGAAGAAAAAATCTGGTGCTAGCCGATTCAGTTACTATGCAAACAAGAAGCTAGAATTAGAACTGGCTTGTCTAGAATGAGGAAACGGAGCCAAACCGCCCTCAGTTTCGATGTGACAAGCGAACAGGCTTCCTCGAATTCGTTTGTGTTTGCTACACGGAAGAAAAAAGAGTGTATTAAATGGCCGCAGCACAGCACATGCAGTGCCTTCGTAACTTGCGGATTTACGTGCAAAGGCCCCACCACATGCGGTTTGCGAGTACGATAAAGGTTACAGCTGACAGATTGTTGTCGATATCAGACGGAATTATGGGTGACACACGACAGAGCGCGGCCTGCGATCTACGGGGAAAAAAAACCCCCGCCCTGCGAGTTGTTTCAGGTCAACATGATAATTCGCAGAACATGACATTTCCTTAACTTTAAACCATAAATCACACCTTACGGGGGCAAAATACATTACAATTTGACTTGAGGGGACAAGAATTACCTTACAAGATTTTTGTAATAAATTGTTACTGTGTTAAATATTAATACTGACATGTTTATTATTATCGCCAAACGCAATAAACTTTTAATAATATCATCCATCAATGCCTCGGTCCAGCATTTATTGATGATATTACTAAAAGTTTGTTGTGTTTGACGGATATATAATATATATATATATATATGCATATTTATATATGCCAGTATTATTATGTCAATGAGATGAACTGGGCATGTGGCGCGTATGGGTGAGGAGAGGGGGGTGTATAGGGTCTTCGTGGGGAAACAACCGGAGGGAAAGAACCCACTGGGGAGACCTAGGCGTAGATGGGTGAATAATATTAGGATGGATCTCCAGGAGGTGGGATGTGGGTATATGGACTGGATTGGGTTGGCCCAGGATAGAGATAGTTGGCGGACGCTTGTGAGTGCGGTAATGAACCTTCGGGTTCCGTGAAATGCGGGGAATTT
>Ga0131853_10027482_pt1 | contig 10210 bp, 6 predicted proteins | sample TergutLab28metaG_FD_92764 | JGI IMG/M metagenome (GOLD analysis project Ga0131853, IMG submission 92764) | Labiotermes labralis P1 segment gut microbial communities from Petit-Saut dam, French Guiana - Lab288 P1 (version 2) (version 2) | ecosystem: Host-associated > Arthropoda: Insects >... | reverse complement strand
TAACTAATTTAAATGTAATTTTATATTTGTCAACATGCCACACCGTATACATAAATGTACTAATACTCTTTATGATTATGCCATAATTAATTATTAATACTTATGTTAGTTTAATGTATGAACCTAAAAAAATGGAAGGGTATTTACGAGTAAATTTGTTGGGACCGGGCCCTCGTCTTATGAAAAAAGAATTTACCGGGCCGCGGTCTCACAAAGGTTGAGAAACACTGTCCTACATGATTCGCAAGTCGACCGCCATCTTTAGGGAGTAATATTAATATTTAAACCTCATGTCATGTGATACAATTATAGTTATAAAATACACACCACAGAATGTCGCGGTCTTGTTTGAAAATTAATGAACTTCCGTATGCAGCTCTTTGGCAACATCTAAAACAGAAAACGGCGCAAAAGTGCCCCATTATAACTCGCTGCGTGCAACTACGTCAACTGAGCATGTTTTCGGTCTAATATTGGTACACGACAAAATACTACAGTCCACAGACGAATATCTGACAAAGACAAGCTGCACTAAAGACCGCTTAATATTAACGGTATAAATCATTATTTCACTAACTTTTTTTGTTCGCGGATCCCCTTTCGGCTTCGACAAATAATCACGGATCCTCACATCCTTCCTCACGTAAATATAGTGTGTGCAGATGACAGGTATCCAGATTTAAAATTTATATCTCAACTGACTTTAAATAGCTACGAATACATACCAGTAGCATATGTAACAATGATTTGCATGTTCTGACCTTAATTAAACTGACTGTTGCTCGCTTTGTGCGTACAGGGGGTTTCGTAATTAGATATTCTAACAGTATACGAAATAAACACGCTGCTAATTAAACAAGTTCCTCGATTACTTATAACAAAACATTACACCTTTAATTACAAAATAAGCAAACTTCAAAGTAGCCATTACAAAAATGTATCCACGGATCTCCCGGAAACCGGTCGCGGATATCCCTTGGGATTCGCGGAGCACACTTTGGGAACCACTTATATAAATCACTGAACCATTCAATTTATACACGTGTGTACCAAAACTCAACGAAATCGGAGAAAGCCTAAATGTGGTTCATTAGACCGCGCCAGAAAAGATGCATACAACTACGCATGTAGAACATGCGCTAGTTGAAACATGCGGAAGTACAAAATTTTTAGAAAACCTAAAGAGACGAGACCTCGGCGTGGATGGGCGGATTACATACAGACGGATCTTAAGGAAACAGCGTCTGCGGTGAGGGTCTTATTCGTCTGGCTCATTATAAGGTCACGCAGGGGAATTTCTTCAACATCGGAGCATCCCTCTGTTTCTAGCAAACGTTAGTCTGGTGTTTGCATCATACTAAAAATAGGACCCATCACTATATCACAAGAAATTAGATAATGTCATATTTGTTCCAGCAGCATTTCGAAGACTGAATTCAGGCTCATAACAAAAACACGTTCCATTCAAATCATACATTTTAGCAAGTCCTCAAAATGGGAATACGGATCACATTGACTTCAAAATACCTCTGACATAAAAACAGATAAGTCGTTAAGTTTCTTTGAACTTGTATTCTCAGAAAGCCAAATGCTGTAACAGCTGCAATGCAATGACCTTGATCTACTTCGTGGCAACAAACGATCAGCAGCCATATGATGTGCGGTGATGTCTGATTAGTGGTTGAAGACTGCACACAGATCGCACAGCCCGAGGTTCGACAGGGAAAGGCAGTTCAGAGCATCGTACGACTACTGTAGGTAGCAGCCGTACAGTATCAATATTACAGTACAGCATATAGCCCATTTATGAGCATATCATGAACCCTTCGCACTTACATTGCTGTACATGACTCTAATTGCTGCAAAAATGCCTAATCTCAATAAAGCAGATTGTAATCTAACACAAAACAGGCTACACATATTATTCTATTGTATATTTATAGCACTAACATACCGAACATTCGCAAGAGCATAGGTCCACCTTTCGGAGCAGTTCACAGCTGTCAGTTACCCTTGGTATTTGTACCTGCTACCAGCGCGGCCAACTTATACTACAAAACCATAACATATAAAATATATTAAATAGGCACCAACAAATGCACTCATACATTATTTAATTACCACTTTATCAACATCGTACGTAACACCAACATGTTTCAACACTTAAAGGGTCATCTTCAGGGAGTATAAATGATACATTCTAGCAGCAGGCCGCGTGACACAGTACACACTGCACAGTAAGTTGAATTTTACAACTGGTAATTCATTTTGTTGACCCACGCAGCTAGAATGTATTAATTATACTCCCTGAAGATGACCCTTTAAGGGCTGAAACATGTTGGAGTGACATATGGCCTTAATACAGTTGGAACTTAATAATGTATGAGTGCATTTTTCGGTGTTTGACACTGTGATACTAGTGCATGGATATGAGCAAGATCCAGTTTAACATATACCGCATCAGAACAGCAAGCTATTCGTAACTACCACCAATTCTGATGCATGCAAGAAGACATATAAAAAAAATCTCACCCTGACGTCTCTTGGTGACGTCACTCTGCTTCCGTTAGCACATCTGCACGGCCATGATAGTATAATAGACTTGTGAAATTCATAATTCATAGCACATTTGAACGGTCCAGCTATGTCATTAGTCATACGCTGCCCCAGCAACCCAGCAGAAATTCGGGGAAAACGAAGTGACGACATATCATTTACACACAGCGAAATGGGGCTTGCTTCAGGAGGAAGAAATATACACGATAAAGGTTAGATCAAGTTTTTTCATATTTATTAGTTTAATTCAGTCATCACACTACGACGGACAGTAGAGGGAACATTTAATTCCTGTCTGTTCCAGTATATGAACTAAAAATAATCCTGGTTTATTACTGATGACCCAGTCACAGTACATTAAGATCAGTGACATTACGCTTTATGTTGTTCGTATTTAAACGTGCACAGGTTCATAATCAGATATTAAAACAATGGCAATGGCAATTACCTTGCAAGATTTCGGAAAAGAAACGGTGCCCGACCATTTCTACACTAAAAACAAACTTTACAAACTTACCTTACGATTGGTTTACTATCGATACAACTAGTTCTAATGGGCTGTGGATTTAACAAATATTATTCTAGAAACTAGTGAGATAGGATATTACTTCTTATATTTTATGCCAGAGTGAGGAGAGGACGATGCGGTACACTTGGATGTAACACAAGTTATGTTCCATTATGTTTCAGAATCCGAACACTCATTTGGTCCTCATGAACAGCAGATTATCACCAGAAGGGGCAAAGGGCACAGCAGCTGTGCCCACAGACATCTCGAAGCTACTGCAGCTCTCTTGAAACACAAGGGAATCCTAGCACAACTGAAGTCCGCTGTCCTGCAGCACAGCTGTATAGTCCTACAGATATTATTATTATTATTATTATTATTATCATCATCATCATCATCCGAAGTGCGACTGTGTGTGCACTGCTCAATATTATTATTATTATTATTATTATTATTATTACAGAAACAGTAAGTCGGAGAGAAAAATGAAAGGAATCGGACACGTCTCTCCTTACTTGCCTTCTTCATAAGAAATCCCCACCTGCAAACTCCTAACATTCGCGACAGGATGCTACATTCACACAACTTCTAAATCTAAACGGCGGAACTGAGAAAGAAAACATAAATCATGAAAATGCTTGCATGTATTCATTCTCAATAGTAGCAGGTCTACACCAGTAGCAAAAACAGCAACAGCAACAGCAGCAGCAGCAGCAGCAGCAGCAGCAGCAGTAGTAGTAGTAGTAGTAGTAGTAGTAGTAAAGTCAGATCGCAAGGTAAAGTGCACCCTTCCACAGGCACTGAGGCTCTGCACAGGCCGTACGGCCCATAAGGGAAGTACAGATATAGCTGTACTCTTTTTTGACCACGTCGCTAGAAGGGGGTGAGGGGTCTGCGTCACGTCCCGGCCGCTCTTTACCCCCGGGAAAGACCCGGTAACCATTATACAGGAGGCTGGGTGGGCCCCAGGGCCGGTCTGGACAGGTGCGGAAAATTTCGCACCCACCTAGATTCGCTCCCCGGACCGTCCAGCCCGTAGCCAGTCGCTATACCGACTACGCAACGCGGCCCACAAAGTCAGATCGTATACATCTTTATCTTCTTCTGAACGCATTTCACGTATCGCGCGTCCACACCAGTTGACGGTTCGTCACGCATGAAGTAGTCTCACAGTCTTCTGTAATAGTATGGGCTTGTATTTTCGAAGGGAAACTGCGTGGACTACTGGCCATACTCGTACATTACATTCTAATCCAAGTAGCCAGCCGTCTACATTTATAAGACAAATCTGGAATGCAGTCCAGCGTATTCACTCCTACTGCTTGGAATGAGTTATACGTGGTTCTGAGTCTCATTCGCCTTCATTTTGGTTTGATATAGTCACACGCAGTGTGCAAAATAAAAATGGCTTCGTTTTTCCTGAACGTGGCGCCGCGTCACCCGGGACTGGTGTCCGACGTTCCGAGAAAGCGTAGTGGTCTCATCTTCAAGTATCCGAATGTCCAAGCTTGGACACGGGAGCCCTCGACGATGAGACAATCGTGCTGTTTCGCAACTCCGGGCACCACCCATGCGGCGCCACAGCCAAGAACAACAAACGCCTCAGCTGCACGGCTGCAGAAGCCTAAGAACCTGCTAGAATGACTTTGTTACGGTGACGGGCTGTGAATGCATTCTGTTACTGCAGCCGAGTTTGCAGACATAACCTAGTTCTATCACAAGTCATAGCTTATTTGTAGCAGATATAAGCAAGCTGTTGTTTGACCTCACGAGGCGGGGACGCAGGTACCTACTGCGGGAAGTGTGACGTAGCCAAGGTGAACCAGTTTGTTCTAAGACCAGGAGAGGTACAATCACTGCTTCTAATCATTGTCTTACCATTTTTTAGAAGACGGTGTAATTATGGGACATGAACAACCGAAACCTGTTCCAGAATCCTCTCAGTTGAGGGCACTGGACCAGAAAAATATCACCACCTGCATGTAGACGTGAGTTCCAATGATACACAAGCCAGCATATCTCGTGCACACAAAATACCTTGCGATGCTGCTCAACCACTATACCACAGTCTTCTGCATGTCTTCATGCGACGAGAATGTACAGCCTTTGAGGGCTTTCTTTAACGGTCTAAAGATGTGAAAATCTCGTGGGGATATGGAGGGTGTCTGACACTGCCCACAGCATGCCATGCGGCGCTTCCTGAACTCTGTGGGCCACAAAGAGGCGGGCACTGTAGGGCAGCAGGGCGATGCCTTCAATGTATTTACTCACAAGAGGTCAAGGAGCAATACCATGTGATTTTCCCATCTTCGGACCATTATGAAAGCCCTCAAATTCACGTCGGGCGACGACGTGCAGGAGACTGCGACACGGTGGTTTACGCAACCGCCTATGGAATTATTTTCATGATATACGCCGGCTTGTACATCAATGGGACTACTGTCTAAATGCCTGTTGTGATTTTTTGTGACGCAATATTTGTACCCGTGAGCACCCTCAAATGGTTTCTGTTGTATATGCCTCATACATATTTGGAAACCATGTTCTTGCGGCGATGCATACAAACGAAGGCACTTCACCCCAAAACTAAGTTGTATTTATTAAGACGTAAAGTGAATAAGAAGCGTAGAGTTAATTTTACTTACATCAAAGCTTACATTTTTACAATCAAACCATTTTATGGGAAATCCAACACGTTTCGATTCATCAATAAATCATATTCAGGAGTTCACATAATGGTAACAAATTCTACCACCTGTTTCATTTATATATTACACATAAAATCTTTTGGATGTAATATTTCATATTATTCTGATCATTTACATATATAGCATGCATTAAGTCCGCTGAGCTGTATTTGACAGTATTACTTTTATGGTTAATAGAGTTATAAAGCTTATTTGTAATCTTAAGTGGTGAGAAGTTCAAATGTTACATCTGTATGGAAGGCAGCCCGTTGTGTTAATTATGAAATACACACACTTATTACGTCAAACACAACACAGGTTTATTTTGTTATGATATATTTATTTACTGTAATTGGGTTTCCACCCGGTGGCAGTGGTCGGTAAACTTGTACAAAAATACGAAAGACACAGCCAAATACTAAAGAAGAAACAATACACAAAACAATACAAAAACACAGGATACACAAAATAGAAAAAACATACAAAACAAACAAAAAGAATATTTAAAAAATCAGTCGAGTAATCAGAATATAACAAATAGAAGCAAATAATAATGAGACAACGTACTGCACAGAATCTACATAAATACCCTAAAGCAATGATAAACACACACATTGAGCCCCATATCATCACTTCACTTCACTGCACGTCACTACACTTCACTCCCCATTTAACTACACTTCACTCCCCATTATTTCAATTCAAGTCGTGCCTTTACATGCATGCTACAAGTTTCGGTCTTTTCTTAGGCCATCATCAAGCATAAAAATACAAAAATCTTATAAAGGAAGATATAGTGAAAAAAATTTTAAGAGGCCCCTTGTTTACAGTCAGTGTTTTCTAATGTTTAAATATAGGATATAAAATATAAAGTATAAAACCTAAATAACTTATAAAAATGTGTATGTAAGGACTATTATTAACACTCGGGCTCTCGTTTGCCACACCCCAACTCGCTGCAGGTAAACATCGCCCCACCACCACTTTTAACTATATCGTGGCCCACAATTTCCAACAGAATTCAAAGCAAGAATATTTATAAAATATACCATACCGCGTCGGGTATTACAGGCAAATCGTAGAAGAATTAGTGTACGAACTCTCACTACAACAAAAGGCAGCCTAACGTGAATAATAATAATAATAATAATCCTTACATAAACATTTTACAAAAAAATTACTTAGGCTTTATGCTTTATATTGTATAATTTCACATCATAAGGAAACACTGAGTATAAACAAGGGGTCCTTAGATTTGATTTTTTTATATTATATCACATGGTATCGCAGCATGCTTTGTATAATCATCACATTAGCTTATAGTCTGTATTCTTTCTGATTGTTAATAAATAAGTAATTAAATAACATTCTATTAATTTTCCTTTATAAAATTTATGTATTGACAAGCCTGATGATGGCCTAAGAAAAGGCCGAAATATCTAGCACACATGTAGAGGCACGACTTGAATTGAAACAAAACCTGTGTTGTGATCGTCGTAATAAGTGTGTTAGTTCAAATGTCACTTATTTACAATGACGCACTAAGAACTATCTAACTGCCTGTAATTAAATGATGAGTACTCTTATTTTGCAATTCCACAACAGGTGACACATAGTGCATCCCACCTATTTTTGTGATAATATGTGTGGGACCATTGCAAGTGACGAATTCCCAGTACTGACATTAGACGCGACTTTGTGGAAGCTCGTTGGATTATGTTATCGGCAAGTCACACGGACGCAGGTATGACTCTGACGTGTCGTTAACCTTAGGTAATGTCTGGATGCAAGGGCGTGTGCTGTGTCCCTCGGTACTGCGTGACTTCTATTGTAGTGTACTGTGCTGCACTGGTGATCCGATAGTAGACTGGTCAGCGGTTCGAGTCCGAAGGTGATACGGAGCACTTGGTAAACATGAACACAGTTACAACAGAAGAAGGGAGCTTCAGTTAATTAACAGCATCACATTTAACACATTTCGTAACTTTCGAATTGGTGCGCGTTACATAAACGAAGGAACATTCGAAACAATCGGAATTTATCCGCTAGAATATGAGGAAATCGACCACTACTGCACGTTCAGCAGCCAATCACACAAACAGTTAAACGTGAATAACCGAGAAGATACTTTTTAGCCTTGTCACGTAAATTCGAATATTGGTCTTCAGTTATTCCAACAGAAAAAGATGAAAATTCTCTTCTTACAGATTTTAAACTATTTGTAGGATTGTATTGAGGACGTGGAAAGAAGTTTTTGGCTCGACCGCTCCACACTGCCCTCGATATGTTCGCTTCCTACACACGCATGCTTCCCTACTAACCATTCTGTATACCGGAATGTTGGTCGTGATGACTACATTATACCACTAGGTGACGTCGACCACAAGGAATTAAACGAAAATACAGCAGCAGGAATAAAATAGGAATTTTCAGCACAATCATCCCTCCATCCGATAACAGGATACTTTTCCATGGTCGATGTGCAGTAAAGTACTTCACGTTCGCTGGAATGTGTCAGGCAGTATTCAAGAGCCCATTACGTCGTAAGAAACAAACAACGAAATGACCCGTCGCGCGAAAATGTGGGACCTGCTTATCAGGAGCATTCGCGGAAATTTCGAAAAGAGAATAATGGCTTCATGTCTGTCTATCCGCATGGAACTCGCATCCCACGGAAACAAATTTTTATGAAATATGATATTTGAGGATTTTTTTTTTCGAAAATCTGTTCATAAAATTCAAGTTCCATTCAAATATGACAAGAATAAAGCGTACTTTACATGAATACCTTTGCACATTTACATCTCGGCCAACTCTACTTTCAGACAATTTTTGTAGAGAAAATAAAAACACGGATTTTATGTTCAATAACTTTTCCGAAATTCATGCCGTTTATGAGATAATGTGGAAAAATGGTAGTGCCGGACAGGTCACAGATGAAAATATTACACGGACAAAAAAACGTTGTAAGAACACAGAAACACACTCACAGTATTTTAATACTTATTGCTTTTTCAGTGCAACAATGGCCAAGCTAACGCACCTCAATGCCCCGTCATCTTTAATGCTCGAGTCTTTCCAGCGGACATGGACCCTAATTAGAAGAAAAGAAGAGGGGGGAGACACCCTTTTCAAAATCATCGTACCAAGAACTGAGCTCGACAATAAAGCTCCTTTCACACTATCTAGCCAGACCACGCGCATTACAATGTAAAAGTCTCCATATAATACAATAAAGTCTTGCTGTAGAGATCTCTCCATCAACACAACGTGCACGCGCAATATATATAGGATGATCCTAGGTTATCTTGGAGAAAACCTGACGATGACCAATAAAGCACCGAAACATGTAGTTTTCTAATTTATAATCAATAAATATCTCAATTGATACAGTTGTGTTTGACTACATACCTCCCATATTTGGCCCCGTCGCACGTCCATAAATAGAGTATAACACTCTCTTCTCTAATGCCCAGTAACTCAACAAAAATCCTCTTACTAGTTACTCTAGTAGGGGGTGTATTAGTATCGGTATCGTCCAATTCATGATTGGGAGCATGAATAGGCCTGGAGATCAATCTAGTATCATTCATCCCTTTAATGTCCAACGTCAAAAACATGTATAATACAGAAGCTTCATTAAAATACTTCATTGTACAAGTGCTTGCCTCGGCAAAACTACTATTTATGGTAGTAATAAAGACGTTAACGGAGGACTTATTCACATTTGAAAGAAACCTGTATACACTAATAATCATCTGTACACCTCTCCTGTTAAAAAGTGTAGCTGCACCTCTCCACTGATGATTCCCAGGAGTAATTGAAGGATTGAGATAAGAAAATTGTGCACTATTAATAACAGTGCAAAAAGCCGCCCCATTGATGTTAATATCATACCTGATTGAAATCAATGCCTTGTACAGTTTGCATACATTTACTCAGTTAATTCAATTAGTGTCTTCTTTACAAAGTCGACGATACCAGTCGCAAGAATTCTTCAGATTACCTTAAAATGAACGGGTTAACTCAGTCGGTATAGTGACTAGGTTAAGGGGTGGACGACGGAGGAATCGCGATGCGATTCCCGGCAGGGGCAAGAAAGACATTTTTCCTTTTTCAAAATACGCTTATTCGTATCGGCACTGGCGCCTGCTCAGTCTCCTACTCAACGAGAACCGAGGGCGGGGGCGTGGAGATGACCACTCACTTCCAACTAATGCCGTGGTTGAGAATGCGTAGAGCTATACCTCCACTCCCCCAACATGTATTTTGGCGTGCCCAGGAACTTAACCTTTTTGACCACAGTGTATTACAGTTTCAGTATCGGTGTTAACGTTGCATACTGATCTTAGCATACCATACATCAACGAAGTCACTACAAATACGGCCCGGAAAAGCAGAGAGCGTAACTTAAATCACCACAACCCGCTCATAGCCAACCTATACAATCGACCGCTCG
>Ga0131853_10027481_pt1 | contig 10210 bp, 4 predicted proteins | sample TergutLab28metaG_FD_92764 | JGI IMG/M metagenome (GOLD analysis project Ga0131853, IMG submission 92764) | Labiotermes labralis P1 segment gut microbial communities from Petit-Saut dam, French Guiana - Lab288 P1 (version 2) (version 2) | ecosystem: Host-associated > Arthropoda: Insects >... | reverse complement strand
GGGATAGGTGGCGGACGCTTGTGAGTACGGTAATGAACCTTCGGGTTCCATGAAATGCGGAGAATTTCTTGACTAGCTGCAAACCAGTTAGCTTCTCAAGAAGGACTCTGCACCATGGAGTAAATAAGTACTCCATGGTTCAGAGTCCTTCTTGAGAAGCGAACTGATTTGCAGCAGTCAAGAAATTCCCCGCATGTCACGGAACCCGAAGGTTCATTACCGCACTCACAAGCGTCCGCCAACTATCTCTATCCTGGGCCCGCCCAATCCATTCCATATACCCACAACCTACCTCCTGGAGATCCATCCTAATATTATCCACCCATCTACGCCTAGGTCTCCCCAGAGGTCTCCTTCCCTCCGGTTTCCCCACCAAGACCCTATACACCCGCAACTTCTCACCCATACGCGCCACATGTCCAGCCCATCTCATTCTTCTCGATTTTATCACCCGCACAATATTGGGTGAGGAGTACAGATCATTTAGCTCCTCGTTATGCAATCTCCTCCATTCCCCAGTTACTTCGTCCCTCCTATGTCCAAATATTCTCCTCAACATTATGTTCTCAAATACCCTCAGCTTCCTTTCCTCCCGCAGTGTCAACGACCAAGTTTCACACCCATACAAAACATCAGGCAAAATTATAGTTCTGTATTATTTTCTTTCTTAATTTTCGTATTGCCGGCAGTGTACATAACAGTGTTCATTATATTCTTATTGTATTACATTATATCGCTTAAAATTGCCGATAGATCTAAACATGTGGTGTTTAAATAAATAATTTATGTATCTGCTTAAAGTGTACCTTGCTGGACATGGAGTATGATGAGAGTACAAGGTGAACACGTTACAAAAAAGTTAATAACTTATAACCATCGAACGTGATGCCTCTGCGTGGATTACCCTTCAAGATTAAAAACAACTGCTATAAATAAATATCAAAAACAAAAGGGCGCGAAACAGAATAAAATAGTACACAGATATACTGTATGTACCGTACGTACGTGTGTACTGCATTCGAGCAGAACCGCTCAAGATGATGCGCTGTCCCCCCATAGTGGAGGCTTTGCAAGTTTCCCCCCATAAACAAAAGGTAAATTTGGCCCTACACATACCAAAAAGGCATAAAGAGGTGTGGGTGTATAGCACCACTCTTTCTTAAAGTTGGAAGTGAGAAACGTCACGTACCGGCCACTTTACCCGGGAAAGAGCCCCCAGTGCCCATTAGGTCTCTGTGCCGATCTGGACGTTTTGTAGAAGAGAAAGACGGTCGTGCGGAGTGTGGCCTAGTAAGTACTTTCTCCATCGTATTAGCCGAGAGGAGTAGTCAACAGCATCACAAGCGTCCCGAACATAATTCCAGCATGGGCAGAAAAACTTAACTGTATCAGATAATAAGGATTTGACTTTGGTTATATATTTTTAAGCTATAAAAATTGTTTCCGAAAACACAATAACCTACAAACTTTTCCTTGTAAATCTTGCAAAATAAAAATACACTTGAAGAAAAACTGCTTAAGCCCAAACCTGCAGCTCTATTTCATGTTTTCATTACTTAAAAAACGTAACTACCGCGCATTTAAATTAATGTAGGTTCTACTGTTACTGTGTTTCATAAGTACTTAGGTACTACCTAATACTTACGGACTAGAAGTTCGGGTTTCCAGTCTCGTTACACTTGCGTTTCTATCACCATGTCCAGAACACCTCTGGTGGCTACGCAATCTCCTATATAATGAACAAGTGCGGAGGAGGGGGTGACAAATAAGCTACGAGTAAATCTGTCTGAGCTTGAATTTAACATCTTATCTACCGTCCGTCGACGTGGAGAAAGTACCCGCAAGCTTAGCCCTACATGACATGTTGCAAATAAATAAACGAACAATTTACAAGTTGCACTACTTTGCCTATGCTGTAACTAGTTGCAGCTATGTACGTTTGTTAAAGGTTATTAAGAAGGTTTCATGAGCTTTGTGTGTGTGTGTGTGTGTGTGTGTGGTGCGTGTGGTGCGTGTGTGTGTGTGGTATGTGTGTTTGTTTGTGTGTGTGTGTGTGTGTGAACACAGTTTCGTTTTCACTTGTCTCTGCAATTCCATGACGGAAGCTTCTAGCTTCTTCCATTTCTTCTGTCTGTTGTGTACTCAAAGTTTGTGTTTCACGTCGGATCGAGAAAAAACAAACATTCGTGACTGTGTATATGGAGAAGCAGCAATAAGCTTCGCTCCGCTTCTTTGTTAGGAACTTTTCAACACTCTTGTTGGTCTAGAGAAAGAACAAACCTAATTTCCCAATAACGAATGCAAATATTAGAATGCTTTTGCTTGACTCCCTGGAACCTAATAAATCGCTCCTTTGTCTGTAAGCATTAAACAACTGAAGAACAGGTGTGGGGAATTTCAGGAAATAACTGCTAACTACTATTGAACTAATTCCTATTTGCGTTAAAATAGGACAAAAATAGAGTCACGTCAATATCTACGTTATTTCTGTGCGCATCGAAGTTTACTCGTAACTCGCTTAATATCCATGAAAGAGGAAGGTTCTTGCAGCAAAATGTACACAGAAGAATGATACATATTTTGAATGCCTTTTGTCCCTTGCACGTTACAATGTTTCCGAGATAATTTAAAAAAGAGAGAAGTGGTCAAAATTGTCCACAGGAGCACACATTTCCTACTACAGACGTCAAGCAGACCACTCACCTGCATCTGGTGCGGAGATGTAGATTGTAAGGAGCTGTATCTCAGATCTCACATGTGCCTCACTGGAAACTTCATTTTACTTCAGTTTAAACTTATGATCTGTTAACAAAGATGTCATTAGTTCAGATAATATATCGCGGATAATTTGTGACTGAATTGGGTGGATGTGAATAAACGTCATCATGCTGTAATATGACGCATTATCCCTGTAAAGACTGAGGAAAATGAAGAAAATCTTATGACAGCCAGCTTCCGATCACAGATCGAATCCGGACCTCCCGAATTAGACGTGGAAATGCTACTCACTCGGCTGTAAAGTTTGGTTTGATATTCGTAAAAGTATACAAAGGAACTCGGTTATAACGCCCTCGGCTAGTTCGACATCTCGTTTGTAACGTTATACATTCTGTGACACCAACCGCATGGCACGTGCTTCTCTGCCTTGCTTAGTACAACTACATAAGTGCATGCACTAGGATATCACGACATTGCCAATCGTCGGTTTCAATACAATTTTCCAAGAAGAAGATTATTTTGAGAATTCGACCAGTTCGGTTTCTCCGAGGAAACAAGCCTTCAAACTCTTGCAGGCACCACTGTAAATTCCAGGCTTGGAAAATGGAAGTAGTAACGGTTATTCACTTTGCGCTTAAAGATGTCCTATAATTTTCTACTCCTGCGTTCATTTGGAGACTGGTAGAATGATAACATGCCTACAGTCACCAACAAAAGGTCTTGAGCGTCGAAAGGAACGTTAAAGTGATTAGAGACATATAAAGGGGACGAAGCTGACGTATGTCGGGAATTTGGTCTCGTAAATTCTACGATCCAAATATGGGAAAACGGAAAGAAAATTATTAGTGCATTTGAACCGAACGCATAGAGAATATAGCGATTTCGAAAGCCTGGACGAAGTGACGTTGATGAGACTCTGCTTAAATGGTTTAAGCAAGAGGGAAGTAGCAATGTCCCAGTGGGCGGTCCTCTTCCTAAATTTTAAACATCAGTTAATGCATTTTTTAGAGAAAGCCGGCATGGAAAAATTAAAACTACGTAAGAGTAGTTTTATTTTTTCCAAATTTTAATTTTAATTTAAATTCATTATATATCATAGCATAAATATTTAAGTACATAATATGTCTACAGGCCTGTATTTTATCTCACAGCGACACTCGTTATGACGTTATATCGTTATACGTCAACTGTACTTTTCTAAGGCTGTGACATTATTTGTTTGGTATATGACGTCACGTGGCTTGATAAATGGGCACCACTGAGTCTGCTACCTCGAAAGTGGCAGCGAGGTCCTCTGAAACTCTGGCAAATAACTATCAAACTACACGGTACAATTTCACAGAAGGCAATAATTTTTAGTCACCGACGGGACAACCTCAAGAGTGGAATCTTTTCATTTATTATTCAGTAGATATGAGATTTGATATTCGTAATTTTCTGTCTGTAAAACCAGATCCTGAATAGTGCCGAAATTTTGCGGATCACACACATTCCTTATTCTGAAAATTAAGTATTGCGCAGTGAACACAAACTCTTCGCAGATACGAGAGAGTCGGCCTTCCTAGCACTGAATCATGTGGCATTCTCATTATTCGTGGAAGTAACAGTAGACTAAAGACTATAATATTGATTTGGATATGATTTACATTTCACAAAACATTAAATATAATCTACAATTCCATAAATTTTCACGTGTAAAGACCCGATTATTTACGCAGTTCTCCTTCTTACCAGCTTGCAATCGGTTTCTCAAGACATCAAGAGTCGCATCTAAACATTCCAAGCAAACGTACTGCCTGACGGACTTAACAACGTAACAGGTTGGGTCCCAGTATCAGATATTGTGGCATGCACATAAAACGGGTTAATTTATCTTCTTTTCACTCGGACTATACACACAAACAAAGCCACAAAAGGGTTCATACTAAAACGAAGAAGAAAATTAAACCCAACACGCTAGCGCAAATGTAACTCTTGAAAACTGCATTAATAATGAGGTGCCTGGGTCGAATACGAGTATGAAAACGGCCATCTTCACTGGTGGTTTTAGTGCCTGTCCTCTGTCCCTCCAGTCCTGTGCCGAGACAGAACTACAATTAGGCAAAACACGCGTCATTCTAAATCCTTCTCAATTCAGCCTATTATTTAATGCTACCTACACATTTGGCAACACTGAAGGCTTCGTTAAATAGCCCACAGCAATTAAGGTCTGGCTTTCGGAATGTGATGCCTTGTAGTTTAGTTCTGTATCTACTAACCCTTCCCAGAAACCGGCTGCATCCGTCTTCAGGATAGAAGAAATAGTGAAAGACTTTCCCAGAAACATTGATGCATGTATACCAAACTACACGGCATTATATCCACTGAAACAGCAAAGTGTTGTGAAACATCTGATACTATATATCAAACTAAATAGCGCCATACACCTCTAAGACATTATTCTTCGTCACCGCCATACACAATTGAAATCCCTTAAAAAAGAGACCTACGAAAGGACCGTCAAGCATAAATTTCCCGCGCAAACATTACATAAGGAGGCACATGTAAATTAAATTCTCTTGCATTTTCCTCTATTCAAATCCCACTCCGAGACAGGCTGCACCTGTTTACGTTTTTCGTCTTTTCTCAGTCTTATTACGTTAACTCTAAAACTGTGCCTAGCAGGAAAAGTCTGTAGATATCAGAGCAAGTCTTAGACTCTCACAGCCAAACTAATTCAAAGATCTGCAGTACATCTGTATTTTAATATTTCACGGATATAAATGTGTTAAGAGTGGAGAGGGTTCATCTGCCAATATTTCAGGCTTTCTCTAACTCCGTCATCAATATAAGTCTCCATTTTTATCCAGACAAGAAAAATGCTGACGAAACCAAGCTTTCAGGCCTCAGAATGGTAACAAATTTTAGTACCTCTCAAAAAGAATATATGTCACTGCAGCTGTGTAACTAACCCATGCGAGTACATTCTACTTCTAATTGCATCAATTATAAACTTCCGCTCCCGCAGATCAACCATAAACATAATTTATGACCTCGCTTACAAGATGTACAGAATACAAGTCATGCATACGAATCTTCCTCACGATACAAAATATGCGTGGAATGAGCAACGGTGTAAAAGACACAAGCAAACAGACTAAAGTGATTCTCAAATAAAATAAATACAAGAGTTATGTTCTACTCCTAACCGAAGCTTCATGTTTCAACAAACATACCCGTATAGTAGCATCCGCTCTGTTAGGAAATCAAATGCAACAAATAACGCACTAGATTTTTCACATTTCAGTACAAAAACGCCCTATATTAATAAGACGTTCGAAAAGTCGTTGAAAATGTTTTTGTTGGTTTGGTGTGACTACCGATACGCTGAAAACTTCCCAGCATTTATCGTATTTTCATAGCTCGCCGTACATGTTGGCTCTTTTCGAGTTCAGTACCTATGGCCTTCAGTTGGTTCCAGAGGTAGGAGTCGGCAGGAGTTAAGGCAGGTGATCACCGAAGCCAAAAACTAGGCCTAATCGCCCTGTTCACCGACATGAGCAGTGGGAGTCCAAACAATTCTATACGTCGCAAGTAAAATGAGGAGCTTCATCATGTACATTCTAAACCAGACAACAAATAAACAGGTTTCACTCTTAACACAACTATACATATATGTTTTCGTTCTCATCTGCGTGCATGCATTACAGATATACGACATATACATAAACGGAAGACTATAAAGTATATCATATTCAAAAGGTAAGAAGATATCTAAGACGTTCAAAAGTAAGAGACTAATATACTAAGTAAACCAACTGAAGATTCTTTCATAAAAGGATAAGAACCTCACCGTGGGATATTAAGAAAAAACAACGAAATTACACACCTCGTACATTCATAAAATACTAAAAAATCGCAAAAATACTCAAAGACTGTTAGCAGCTTCATTACACAGGCTAGTTTGACTTTAAAAATTTTTAGAAATTACAGTTTAAGAAAAAATCGCAACAAATAATAGCTACGATAATGATTTCACTAAGGATGGATAAGTTTAAGTAAAAATAGTAAATTGTGAGATCTCACAATCGATGTATATATTCTAATACGCAACTTTACGTCTTTCAATTTATTTAAAACCTTGACAGGGAGACGCCGTCCTCCACACACGTAGCTAAATCCCAGACTATAAATACATGACTGCTGTAAGACTGAAATTGACTGTTTACTTGTTCATATTCGAAAGTGCGGTGGAGGGGTGGATGAAAACCATCAAAATAAACTATAGTTCTTGAGTGACACTGGTGTCTCCTCCAGTCGCTAAGGCAAGAGGTACTCCCAGGGCCTTATGTAGCTAACAACGGGGGCTGTGAAACATATATTTACGGCAGCATTGTTACTTAGTTCTAGTAGACCACGAAAATTAAGTCATCAAAGAGCACAATAATTATGTCATCAACTACAGACACACTATTTCTTATTACACCCATGGTATATAAACTTAGCTTCTAACTGTGCAACTACGAACAGACGAGACTGCCCTACATTTCAGAGCGACCTCCAAGCGCGTAGCCGATTTACATGTGTGTAATCTGTCTCGTATATATTACATACGAGAATTCCCTGGCTGTAAAACTTCTTTTATTCTTTGTATTATGACACTGTGACACTTGATCCGGTACGCCGTTCCGTCACCGCGTGTCTGCTGTTTTCTCAAACTGGCTCCCTTGCACGTAGCAGATAAAGGCTATATATAGCCCTGAAATATTATTAACCACCTACCAGACTTCATGGTGTCATAACCTGTAAGGTTACAATGTAAATATGGACTCCACAGCAACGATTGGCATCTTGTAAGTAAACTGCAGACTAGTAAAGTGCTTCTAAGTACCGCCCAAAAGGAGGCGTAAGGGAAACATGACAATAACGATCCTCACGTTTTAGATTTTGGTATTAGACGGTGATGCTCAGCTTTTCGCGAAAGTGGCCTTACTACGAGCTGGGTGGGCCTCATACCAGGCGTTGGACCAAGAGTGGTGAAGAGATAAAGGAGATGATGGTGATAATAATAGCCGTAATAGTTGTTTTTAATTTGGTCTGTTCCAGTGGTTTTCCAGTTTACCGTTGTTCTTAGTGCCTCTGCAACGTCTTTTTCACATACTGGGCTCCATTCCACGCTTGGATTTTGTTGGTACTGGTTTTTAATCCAGTGCGCCTCTCCATTATGTTGGACTCCTTTCCCATATATTTCCCTCCAGAAGTTCGCCACTTCCTCTTTGTCTGGTGTATTTTTCACATTGGAATATGTCTGCCTGAGACAGTTATAAAATTTCTTGCAGTCTGTTCTAAACAGCTTATTTTCGTAATACTGGTTTTGTATTTTCCTGTATCTAGATAATCGTTGTGTCTTTGCTGAAACCTTTTGTTTAAGCTCTTCAATCATTTGATCCAAATTTTCTTTCTTCTCTATGTTACATTTCTTAAGTAATATGGTTCTTTTTATGTTCTGTGCCTTTCTGCTACCTCTTTTTATTTCCACCAAAGCTGACAGTTCCTTTCTGATATCATTTATGCTCTCCTGTATGTGTCTAACCCACGGGGATGTTTTGGATCTCTGTGTTTCTAATTTATAATCTCCTGTTCCATTTATTTCTTCTGTAATAACCGTTGCTGCTGCATAAATGAGGTGGTTTAACTGAGTAATATTTAGATCTTTCCCGTATAGTATTTCTTCCACTGCTTTATTTCCCGTTTGCATTAATCCTTTTATTTTAAACACATTTTGGAGTTTCTGTAATCTTGGTCTCTTGTCAATTTCTATTTGTGTCACCTGATAATATGTACTTTCAATTTTTTCTTTTAATTTGTAAATTTGATTCCTTTGTTGATGAGTTTCCGTTTCTTTCTGTTGAATATGCTGCGTCCGGCTTCTGTTCACCATCCTTTGTGGTACCCGAGTGTTCTAGCTGTTCTTCTTCTCTTTCTTCTAGGTGACTTCTCTGACTTTCTTGCAATTCCCTCCTTATTTCCTCGACTTTCCATGTCCGTTATCTTTTTATGTTTCACAATATAATTTTTCTTTTTCATTAGTTTCTTGGCATCCATGTACATTCTGCATTCTTGGTTAGGTTGTCTCCATATTTCATACACTTTCTTGTAATTCTCTGTAAAATATTCTGTGCAATGTATATAGCACCATATCACTTCTCTTATTTCGTCTTTTGTCCAAGCCCTTCTTTGTTTTACCTCTGTATGTTCCACTGTATTTTGGGCTTGGTGGCTTTGATTGTGAGTGAGTGGTCCGTTTTGAGTCCCCTCGTTGCAGTAACTTACCTCAGCCTTAGGATTACTCGGTTTCCCGCTAATCCTGATGTTACTATTCCTGGTTATTATTATTATTATTATTATTATTATTATTATTATTGCTGTGATGCTTCGTCTTACTCCTGCTGTCAACGCATTAACAAGTACAATGAAACTAATTAAATTGTAATTAGCGCTAAGAAGACCGAGTGCAGCTGGTATACCTTAGTCGGTGTAGTGACTAGGCTATGCGCGGTGCTACAGAGGAATCGTACTTTCATCTCGCCACAAGCAAGACAACTCTTCTCCAAAGCGTTCTGTCCGGCTCTTGGAGGCACCCAGCCTTCTATTCAATTGGTACAGAAGTCCTCACCAGGACGATAAAGCGGCAAGGCCGTGAAGCGGTCCGGTCATCTCAATCTAGTGCGAACATTATCAGTGGAACTTTCTCCTCTACATTGTTTCAAGGCATACACAGCGGCAACTTTACCTTAACCTATATGGAGTATTTTCTAGTGCAATTAGACCGAAGTGCTTATAGAGCAGAACCAACATATGGAATTACCAAGCAAATCCAATATTAGGCATTTGTTCCATGCTTCTTAATATCGTGAATTAACCTATTCAATTGTAAGGAAGATACCTAAGTGTTACTTTCACTACTGTACTTTCGGAGAATAAAATGCAAAATATTTATTTATCCAGCTCTATCCAGCAATGTGATTAGAGCTGTAACAATGGAAAAGTTTTCACAAACCGGGACAGAGATGTCACCAGAAGTATGATACTATACACGATCACCCTTTGTAACTTGGTTGTCCCGACGTGCTCAGTCTGGTAGAACTTCTTTCGGGAAACGAATATGGTTCACCGAATCACATATAGTTTTAGTCGTGGTTCAGCCTACACTCGGATACCACATCACCAACAGCCAATCCCGCTACATAACACCAGCACGCCTCAAGTCAGCCTAAACAACACAACAAGTACTCGCTAGATCCTGAAGATGGACGTATTAACGTCTGAAACATGTTGAGCAATATATAATAAAGCAAGTGTCATCTAGTTGGTCAACCTTTATTCAAACAGTTTTAGTTATTTTCTTTTTACTTGTTGATTTATTTATGCATTTATACTTGATATAAAAACGTGCCATTATCAAGTTAAACAACTAAATAATTTTCTCTCAAAATACCACAGTCACTTCACT
>Ga0131853_10027480_pt1 | contig 10212 bp, 6 predicted proteins | sample TergutLab28metaG_FD_92764 | JGI IMG/M metagenome (GOLD analysis project Ga0131853, IMG submission 92764) | Labiotermes labralis P1 segment gut microbial communities from Petit-Saut dam, French Guiana - Lab288 P1 (version 2) (version 2) | ecosystem: Host-associated > Arthropoda: Insects >... | reverse complement strand
TTTTATTTTTTTTTATATTTTAAATTTCCCCCCCCCCCCCCTCCCCGGTGCCGTTCCACCCAATTCCGGGTCATTACCCCCCCCCCCCGCCTTAGGGGTTTCGCGATCACACTCACTGGACACACTACAGTCGGTAGGAATCCTCTGGACGAGTGATCGGACCGACGCAGAGACCTCTACCTGACAACACACAACACTCACAACTGACATACATCTACGCCCACGGCGGGATTCGAACCCCCAATTCCAGTCAGCAAGCGGCCGCAGACCCACGCCTTAGACATGGCAGCCAATGGGATCGACCATAATAATAATAACAACAACAATAATAATAATAATAATAATAATAATTTGCAGTGTACTTATACCTGATGGCAATATAGGAACGTGCATTGCGTTTCGCGACAGTGACGGCGCTATGGACTGACTGCCAAGAAATCGTGATTCAAATTTGTTCGTCTTCTAACCGTCCTTACTGGTTTCAAGGCCACCAGAGCCTTCTATTGAAATAGTACCTACCGTTAAAGGGGTTGGGGCGTGAGATGGATTTGTTGCCTCCAGACGGTGACAATGTTCAGAATGCGTGGAACTACACCTCTACCTCTGCTGCACCTTCATGGCACGTGCAGGTAATACGTAATTTTGATTGAAATATAAGTTCACATAATCGTACCGAAAACAAGTCGCTGATACTTTAATACGGTTAACTGGCAGCCTTGTAGCTGTTATATAAGCTGTGAAATGGAACCACAAACACTTTTCTGTGTAGCTAGAGTGTGTTGGCTCCTTAAATAATTGGAGATATTGTCTGATATCAAAATGACAGATTTATCTGTGCCAGAGAGAAGGCAGTTCTTATTTGCGAGATGTGAGGTTATCACAGCGCTGTAATGAATGTATTGCGCAGTGTCCATTTGTAAACAAATATGTACATTTCAGAGAAGACTCCGTCTTTAGAATCGCTCAATCCGAAATAATTTTATTCTTCTTTGGGGTTGCCTGATTCTGAACATGCAGGCACCAGGCTTCTTCGAAATTTCGGCAGCTACTTAATAACTGATATTGCCTAATGTACCAGACGACTGGAATCTTCACTGCATGATGTTTTCCGCATGAGCATTTGTTGAAAAGGATGCAGTTTGTTTAGGTATGTTTAAATGTTTCCATGTGTATAGCTGATTTATTGTCTCGCTACGGATAAAAGAAGGAGTTTTGGAACTTCCTATAGCGGAACGTAACAAAATCGGCACCGTAACCCTTTAAACGCCGAATTAAATCCCATCTGCCATCTGCTGGCACTATTAGGAGCTCACCATATTCTCCACGTTAGCAGGATAAGGAATAAATGCGCTACCGAAGTCGCGCAATTTAAAGCTTCCGTTGTAAAAAGGCTTTGCAACAACTGAGATACCAATCATCCATAACTCACACAGAAACCCAATAAAAGTGCAGTTTTTCTCTCGATGTGGACCTGCGATATAACACAGCAGGTTAACTGACTTATTGTACGTGCTGGCCGACATCTATATTTGTTTTCTGACGTCATGTTCGACGGCTGGAGGAGTCGTCGTCTGCAATTTGTCGTGTCCCACAACGTCCACAGTGCTGTCGCTGCCGGACGCCTCACTGGGACTCTCACTGCGGCATGACGACTTAGACCCACCTTCGTGCTTCACGTAGTCCACGACTAGCTCTAAACCGATAAGGGCCCTAAGGTCCTTACATCGGGGCTTGTCTTCCCCTTCTTGTCCTTCTGTCGACGAGGACTTTTCGTCGTCCTGATCCTCGCTGTGCCGCTGCTGGCTTTTCCTCACGTCCTCATAGATGCGTGTCAGGTTCTGCAGAACGTAATTTGTGGTGCAGGACGCCGATTCGCGCCGGTTGCTGCTCTCTGCACACGGCGAATGGTGCCCTCGTGGCTGAGGCACGCTGAAGGCTGAGCAGTGCTTACTCTGCTTCACCAGCGACGACGAGGATGAAGGACCTACCGACGACGACCTCTGTACAGGCTTCTCGTCTGGAATGACAGCTCCACTTTGGTGACCCAACTGCTCGGCGGACGCTGATGTGTCTTTCCCCATTTTGCGGTCCCAGATATGTCCCGACACACGAAGGTCTATAAAGAAGTGTAAGGGATCAATTCCATACGGAGGTTGTGGAGGCAGCGGATATAGCGGAGGATACCATAAGGGAGGAGGCGGTGGAAGCAACATATCGGGTGAGAGTGAAGTATCTGGGGAAGGCAGGGGGAGTAGTCCGCACGGCGGAAGAAGCAAGGGGTGTGGGGGCGGTGGGAGGGTGGGCGGTGACGATGAGGGGACGGGGGGCTTTTCCTCCTGTGGAGGTGGAATTGGTGGTGGAGGTGGTGGTTGCTGTCCTCTGGAAGTAGTCGTTAGCTCCAGGGGCTTGTCAAGTGTCGCTCCTAGGGCGGAGGTAGGTTTGGCGCTGGCGTCTCTCCAGGAACGCTTCCTACTGCGACGTTGCTGCGCCGCTACTGAAGCTGTTCCGCGCACAGCCGCCCCCTGGCTGCAGTTACTCTCCGTCTTGGCCTGCACAAAACTGCGTAGCATTTCACTAAAGAAGAAGCTGTGAGGGACGAGCGGCATGTTGTACAGGTAGGGTGGTGTGGCGGCCAGCAGCCGTGACACCAGGTCGCCGTTCCGGTAGTCCAGTGGCGACTGCAGCCGTGGCTTGCTGCCGATGGAGGGCACAGCTTCCTGGGACGGCGACTGCTGAGGGGCACCGACGTCCCCTGCAGAACTCATCCTGCAACAAGGGGGTCATTAATTGGAAAAGTCGCGTGTCATGAGTACAAAATTCGGAACTAAGAAAGAAAGTGAATCAACTGAATGACGAGGGGCTTCGAGTTTTGTCCTGTTTATCAAACATTAACAGTACGATAAAATCAAGGACGATGATATGGCAAGGTGTGTAGAATGCAAGATGAGAAATTATAAATGCGGACGCAGCAAGAGTGGAACTGGGGTAGACGGAAAGACAGTATAAATATGTAGACTTCAAAGAGAGCGGGAGGTTAATCATTCTAATTTATGTGAACCAGGATGGGCTCTAATAGCGGTTTTGTAAGTATAATAATGACGGCTGAAGCTGTAAATAACGTGTGAAATTTCTTGATTACATAAATTACTGTTAACTCGCTGTCAATAACTCTGTTCCATAACCGTGCATGAGGCCAAAGAAAGACGTCCCAATGGCTTGGGGGACGGGGTCGGGGGCAGTGTCCGAGGTTGCGTCTCTCTGCGTTCCGTTTAGTCCGTTCCCAGCTCCTCTGGCTATAACAAGCCCAAAGTGCATGTTAGTAGCGTAGGTTTTCACGCACTTCTCGCTACTAACATCTGTGTGAACACAAGGGCTACACGACCGCAGCGGGAAATTTGGACGGTGGAGATGAACAGGACCTCTTTCGCCGTCTCAGGCATGAACATGGCGTTCTACGAAAAGTTTACGTCTTCATGTTATTGATCACATACTTTCGGCATGTAAACTCTACTTGATCAACATTTAGATTACGTTTCAAACTTCCTTGTTGTGTAAACTAAGGTTAGTACAGTCGTATAATAAAACCGAGATTCAGGTAATGGTTTATTGTGGCCAGTGTGCTGAATACAGGGCTGCACAAAAGCTAAGTGTTGTCGGTGTTTCCCAATCCGTACGGGGGCACGATATAGCGGTGCTACAAGGAACATTCGCATCGTTTTGTATTTTGTGCAGCTGCACATCTGAACCACTTCCGGTAAGATAAATCGTGCTCACTTCTTTCTCCATTCTGACAGGCAATGAACTACGATGCATACAAAAGTTTTCCAGGTGGGAAAGTGAAAATATCTGTTCGGAAATATAGGATTAAAACTTTAATGTAACTTTAGGAAAATGGTTGAAACGATGTGGACCGAATTCGTCTGGTTCAGGATCAGGTTTGTTTGTTGGCACTTTAAAAGGCTCTAATAATTTACGGTTTTCAAAAACGGCAAGGTATTTATCATCTGGCGGTAGCGCAGCGGTTAAGGTGATGTACTACAAATCGGAAGGTCGCTGGTTCGATCCCAGCTGATGTCATTGGAATTTTTCTTTGACATAAAATCCTTCTGATCGCGCTATGGCCCTGGGTTCGACTCAGCCTCTAACAGAAATGAGTACCAGGAGCATTTCCTGGGGGTAACGGCGGCCGGTGCGTAAGGCTGACAACATTAACACCATCCTGTGCTGTTGTTATGAAATCTGGGAACCTTAACTTCCTGGAACCCTCTGGGCTACCCCAGGCCTGTAATGGGACTGCTTTACCTTTACCATTTTTCATCTGAACAAATAGTCTTCTTAATACCGATTTTGTCCAAAGCACTAATTTAGTGTGATTAAAAGCAATAAAATAAAGTAAAACAAAATAAAATGAAATAAAGTAAAATAAAATGCTATTTTAATGTGACTTCGAAACATCCCTACATTATAATTTGTTTGTGGGAGTCAGTGGCGTACCGATGGGGGGGGTTTGGGGGGTTCAAACCCCCCCCCCCGAAATTCCGAAGACCCTCCAAAAGCGCTCAAAACTTAACCCGATTGTGAAAAATGTTAAAAATTGCTGAATTTAGGACGCCAACACCCCAAGATGTTCGGAAAAAAGGCAGTAAATTTCTAAAACTACCGCCGGTTCGCAATTGTTTTACATTAGCAATGACAAATAAATTGGTTGTCATCATAAATAGTCTTAAAGTACCAAACATTAAGAAGATTTTACTATATGAAGTGAAATTTCTTGTATCAAATTTCAGCTGCCTCCAGAACCCCTGACTGGGGGCTATCGCCCCCAGATCTCCGTTCTCTCTGTCCTCTGTCCTCTGTCCTCAACTGAATTTGTTGAACCCCCCCCCCCCGAACAAAATTCCTGGGTGCGCAACTAGTGGAAGTATATTACATTTAGATTAACATAGCTACATAATGGCAGAGTGGAAGTGAATGTTTGTGAAGCGTGGCTTTTGTCTTGTAATGATATAATGATAATATGTTGGTTAGTTGACGACAGCTTTTCACATAAAGTGATCATAGAAATTTATAGGAGGCAAACAAACACAAATGCAGTATTTCTCACACAGGTGCAGCAGGCGCTACTTAAGAGTTTGAGCTACCAAACAGGCCACCAATTCGCAGTCTGATGTCCCGGCACACGGTGCGTGTTAGTGACAGGAATACAAAACAGGCGTCTGTTTGGTTGTCGTCGTGGGAACACAATTATAGCCTAACCAGGTGCGGGTTAGTGCTTAGAATACAGATCGAAAAATTTGTTGGTATTTATTGTAAAACTGGAAGCCGCCAGAAAAGTATTAAGCCGATTACTAACGAGAAACCTAAAATAAAAGCATTGTGTGTGGAAGGGATCAGAGTACCAGCAAGATGTGGTCTATATGTAGCCTAGAGGAAGATATTGTCCCAAGACATAATTAAGATTTGCGCTTAAATATAGGCTATATAGGACTACAATTTGAGATGATTCGTCATATTCCGGCTCCAGTCCCTTGGCTTCGGCACAAATGGGCGCCTGTAAATAAAGGATTTGAGCCCCAGCTGAATCCCGATGTCTGTCTCAGCAATGGGTGAAAGAAAAACTCGTTCCGTTTAAGGGAACCGAACCCCTTTTTTTCTGGCCAGTAATCGGTTACTGTCGACTAAGTTGCGTATTTTCATTTCTTCGCAAATCCCTTTCTTCAGTCTGACGACAAGGCTGGAGCGTCTGGACTACAATCAGCTCGTGACGTGGCGACATACACTATAGTTCTTTGAAATGCGACGTCGCTATCTTCATTCTGACAGACCGGACGGTCAGGCGCAGTGTCCAAGGGTGTATTTTCTCATTTTGTCACTTTCCGAAAATTTTGTTTTATGAAAGCAGTATAAGGGAAAGTAAAGCAAGGCGGTCCCTGTGCTTAATTAAGCACAATGACATGAAAAGACAGGGAAGTGTGGGAAAGCTCCACTAGTTCTTGACCTTCGCACTAGAGGGGGGTGGGCGCTGAACTTCGACTCTCGGGCCCTTGACGCCCCCGGTATCTGTAGGAGGTTGGGCGGGCCATCATGCCGGCCTGAATGCTTTAACGTCACGTATTTTATCATATTCATTAGCCGAGTGAAATGGCACAGAAGGATCCGTCCGTTACGGCCACCTATCCGCCCGCTTCCTCTGCCTGTGCATTCTTTATATCCTGTTTCAAAAAGAAAAATCAGCCAACAGCAAGCAATAATAAAACACACCTCAAAATTTCGCAGACTAAATACACCTGTTATCATCGTGACATATGAACACTCTTTAACTTCCTCATTGGGCTTTTTAAACTTTCAATCGCCCTTTTATTTCCTTGTTTTGTGTCTCATTAACATTAGTTACAAAAGATCCAAGTCTTCTCAGATCGTCTAATTTTTACAATATTGCACCGACACGCAATTCAGCAAAATCATCCGTAAAATTTTTTACACCTTAAACAATTAACCGAACCAACAAGAATTCTACACGTTTCCACTTCCATGTCACCTCTATAACACTAAACACTACACAGAACATTTTTATGCGTTGTTTTTGACGCTTATGTAAGAAAATATGTCTTGTCTCTGCCGAGAATCCAATTCTTATTATTCTGTCAGAGTCAGGAAGGTAGTTCAGGCACAGACCAGAGCGTGGCAGCTCTGATCTACGGAACAACTAAGCCAAAAAAGATCAGTCCGTTACTTTACACAGTCGCGCTTACTTGGTGAAGTGTTGACCTTACAGGCCATATGGAGTGGCAGTCTGTATGGTTAACTGTTGATCACAATTGATCTACTGACCAGTAGGGCTGTAGTATTTGCGCCTGAGTTTGTACCGCGTACTGACGCTACAACACCGTCAATTAGAGTCGAAAAAAAGAGCATAGCAGCGCTGCTGCAAGTTAGGAAAATGCACATAATTCTTTTCTTCCATATTTAAGCACTTGACTAATGTAATTCGGGAGGGCCCAAAATTAATTTTAAAAAAGGTCCAAAATTAATTTAATAACACCCCCCCTCCCCAAGTAGGAATACAGCAGCCAAAAATGATGATTACAACGGTGCATTATTGTGTACTTAATTCGAAGTATTGAAAAAATTATCAAATTTCCATTGTCCTGAACCCTTAAACACTTTACCACTTACAGGAAACTGCTTTCAAAATAATTTACAAGTTTGAAATGCGTGGTTAAATGTTGAAATTTTGCTCTGAGTTCTGCTGCGGTTTTGAAGAGGGAGACGGTGAAGACTGTTCACATTTAGGAGCTGGTGAAGACTGTTCACATTTAGGAGTTGGTGAAGACTGTTCACATTTAGGACCTGGTGAAGGCTGTTAACGTTTAGGATCTGCTGAAGACTGTTCACATTAGGACCTGGTGAAGGCTGTCCACGTTTAGGATCTGCTGAAGACTGTTCACATATAGGACCCGGTGACGACTGTTCACATTTAGGACCTGGTGAAAACTGTTCACATTTAGGACCTGGTGAAGACTGTTCACGTTTAGGACCTGGTGAAGTCTGTTCACATATAGGACGTGGTGACAACTGTTCACATTTAGGACCTGGTGAAAGCTGTTCACATATAGGACTTGGTGACGACTGTTCACATTTAGGACCTGGTGAAAACTGTTTATATTTAGGACCGTGAAGATTGTTCATATTTAGGACCTGGTGAAGATCCAAAGAAATCCGCCTCTCAGTCTCACCCTAACAGCATAATATTTTTAATTTCTTCTGTAACATTAAGCAAAACATATCTTGTTAGGTTCTTAAAAGGCAGGAGAAAATCTTCCTTCCCTTACAGAACAAGAGGGGATTGTTAAAAGCCTTTCTGCATTATGCAGTTCTGAGCTTTTATTAAGCTCGTCAATTTAATAAGCTTCCCAAGAATCTGCAATAAGTAGGCTTCTAATTATACCACCATTCTTCCTCAAACTGTCGCCATCAGCGAATTAGCAACGCGGTGCTCCGCTCTGCCGTACGGCTGCATGGACACATTACAGATTAAAGAGGAAGATTTAACATGCGAATACTACAAGAATCTTACGAAAGATGTCTGTCTGTGCGCAATTAATTAAACTCTCAGATCAGGCGAAACCCCAGATAGTAATGACTGGATTCCTTCTCACTTCAACAGTTTGTGCCTGTTCAGAACCTCTTTCACGGAAATCTCCTTTGCGTAACTACTAAAAGCATTCCGTAAGTTGAAGTGACAGTTAAAGTTGTCCCTGTTCATAAGGACGGAAAAGCGAATAATTTTTTTTAACTTCTCCAGAAATTCTACACTGGTGGGGGCTCAAAGTTCAGATCACGTTCAGAAAATCAAGATCCTGCGTGCATTGTATATCTTGACAAAATAGAATTCGACCTACAAAATTAGAATTTATTACTGTTAAGACGCATTTTAATATTATTCTATCATTTTAAATGTTACAGCTTCATCAGATTTTCTGGCCAACAACTTGTATGCGTTTACTGTCAAGTCGATTCATGCTGCATGTCCCGCCTATTTTATTCTTCGTGATTGGTAGCTCTAATAATATATGACATATATTAAAAACTAGGAAGTAATACATTTTGTCCAGTCCCCTGTTACTTCATCCCTTAAGTCAATATTACTCTCAAAACCGCAAATTCCACAGCTGCAATATATGTTCCTTCTATAGAGTCTTTAACACTCCAACAAAATGCATGTACATAATACAATACGCATATTATTATCAATACTCCGCTAAATGCTTCGGCACCTATTGCGCCCTCTTCAAGGAAAAGTGTTTGAATATAGGCAAATATTACTGTAAACTCATATACGATGTATTTTAAGACATGTAATCAAATGCAGTAACATTACTTTTGAGCACATGACAAAGTTCTTCCTAAAAAAAACGCAATAAGCGTCGCAAAAGGTAGCAGAGTGCTAATAATAATAATAATAATAATAATAATAATAATAATACAGGTATTTTATTGTATTTGTGAATTTTTTGGTGTATGAAAGACATAATTGCTATACAAAAATTCCACGGAATGGACAGATTTAAGAAAAATGCTGAGCCATATCCATACCTTTACGTACTGGAGCCTTCGGGCTTTCAGATATCTTTGTGGCAAATATTTAACTTAATATGAAGAAAAATAATTAAGGTCTCTGTTTCTAATTAAATTCTTCAAAAATAAAAAAAAATTTCTCTCACAATCTGAGTAATATAATAACAATTTCTTCAACACAATGTTGAAAACGCAAAACTGAATATCAAGAGAGCAGCACAAGTACGTGGAACTTCAAAGTTCACCTACAAACGCCATGACTTCTGACGTAATGACAAAACTGTACGTTTATTGGAAAGGCGCCGAATGTTTGAAATAAATACTAATATATGTAATTACATATATTAAGACACAAACTGTTTAAATTTCCACTTACAGTATTCTATGTGATGGATTTGATTATCAGGCGATAGCAGGTTTGAGGACAACACCCTGGCCACCTTGTGCAAACAAGACCAGTTCACCTCCAGGAGCTGCAGCTGGATTATTCCTCCTGTGTTTGCTTTCATACAAGACAAGTAGACACAATTTTGCCTAATCCCTTAGCAAAACCAGGTAGAGCTGCCAGAATAATTACAGCGAGCCCGTAAGCTGCGCTGGTCACTGGCAGGCGCCACGACCAATATTATTGTTACACGTCACCCAGCATTTTTAAGAGACTGTGAAGAGCTGGACGTATGCTTTGAATACAGGAAAGAAGAATGTATAGGAAATTTTGGTGAAGAAATTTCTTAAAGAAATAAGATAAAAGAACTGACAAGACGATGGAATTCTAACACGAAATGGATCTTAGGGAAATCTGTTTTTAGTAAAAGCTGTAGAAGTTATTCCCAAAGAGTAGTGTCCAAGGGCTGGATTGCGTATTATCCGTGGTAAATGTATCTACATCCTCTACTGGTAAAGGTAAAGCAGTCCCATTACAGGCCTGGACAGGTCCAGAGGGTTCCAGGAAGTTAGATTCCCAGATTACGTGACAGCGGCACAGGATGGTGGTAAGGTTGACAGCCTTAAGCACCGGCCGCCTTTACCCCCAGGAAATACTCCTGGTACTCATTTCTGTTAGAGGCTGAGTCGATCCCAGGGCCATAGTGCGATCGGAAGGATTTTATGTCAATGAAAAATCCACTGACACCA
>Ga0131853_10027472_pt1 | contig 10213 bp, 9 predicted proteins | sample TergutLab28metaG_FD_92764 | JGI IMG/M metagenome (GOLD analysis project Ga0131853, IMG submission 92764) | Labiotermes labralis P1 segment gut microbial communities from Petit-Saut dam, French Guiana - Lab288 P1 (version 2) (version 2) | ecosystem: Host-associated > Arthropoda: Insects >... | reverse complement strand
GCATGATGGCCTGTATTGAGCCGGATTATTTTTTATTCCCATGCAAACACGAGTAGACCAAGTAGCTGGGCGATTCCCTTTCACTTACTTTAAGTCCCAGATATTAAAATCGTCATATGGTAGAATAGAACATAGCCACCGTCTTGCACGGGTCAGGGCGTCCGAACGATAAGACTGGGGAATGTTTTCGACAGGCCGAAAGAAAGAAAGTGTGCAGCTGGACATTACTGTGACTAGCTTGTCCTGTTTAAGGGCAACAGTATGTTTGGTATTAGATTAATTTAACATTCATACATAAGATGTATGGCCCTGGGGTCGACACAGCCTCTAACAGAAATGAGTACCAGTAGTATTTCCTGGGGGTAAAGGCGGCCGGTACGTAAGGCTGACAACCTTACTACCATCCTGTGCCGTTGTCACGAAGTCTAGGAACCTTAACTTCCTGGAAACCTCTGGGCCTGTCCAGGCCTGTAATGGAACTGCTTTACCTTTTACATAAGATGTGGACTTAAGTTGTTCGCAGTCATGTCCCGGGACGTTGATCTTTGCTTAGAATGTTGCAGGGACAGTGAATGTTTGCGAGTTGGGAGTGGAAACTGACTGATATTACTTTTCCTTAAACAACAGTAAAACAAGAAAGGCCACAGAACTGCGTACTCTGTTATATACGAGAATTATTAGGAAAGAAAGAGCCTCCAGGTCAAATGGGTGTAATTATTCAAGAAGTGCTGGTTTCAAATCCCGGCCTGTAGATCTTCTATCATAAGAATGTTCGTAGTTTTCCTCTGTCACTGCAGACAAATGCCGGAGGAGTATGTAAAATTAGACCTTCTACATCTTTCCCGATACATAAATCAATCATAGTTGTAATCCAAATTTATACACCCCCCCCCACACACACACACACACACACATATATATATATATATATATATCCGTTGAATTGGGTACGGATTATTTGATATCAGTGTGCGATTATATGGATTATGCAGCGCAATACTTCGTGTAACCAAACGGTGCAGTTTCTTTCTCCTCACAAGAAATGTCACAAAATTAAATCCACCACTTTAAGTGTAATTAGAATATCACATATTGTAATTTAAGCGTTATCTCTTTCCGGAAAACCACATTAAATGAACTGATAATTTGACGACAGAAAGTGGCATTTCTGGAACTATTTACGGCATAACTGCGGGTCTCAAGCGCTGAGTGGGGGCAGAAGGCTGTTGGCGCGGGTTTTGAGATTCACCGCCGCCTATAGCATGTCTAGACTGACGCGATGTAATCCAGCCTCGCTCCGATCAATGCGGCTGTGGGACTCAGACATTGGTGAGAGGCCGACCGACTGCCTGCAGTCGATGGCACAATAATGGGCAGTCTAGCACTAACGGCACACTAATATGCGAATTCTGGTCGCTACTGCGTCTGCTGCAAGTTCCCTCTACGATTTCCATATTTCTCTGACAATACGAGAAAGCCTCAACATTGTGATATCCTCTAGCCTTCCGTACTTTATTTGCTTGTGGCTTATTTAACGACACCATTACTGGCTCTGACCAAATATTGTCGAATAATGGGACATTTGGTTGATAATGAATTACAGAGAATGGGGGAGGAAACGGTAGTGCTCACTAGTTTGGAGATTACGTAGAGGGTCTGAGAAAGATACAACTAAGTACCTTTGTCCTTCTGCACGCCAAGTAAGGCACATGGGGGGAGGGGGAGGCGGAATTGCAGCTGTACTCATTTCCTAACCTCGGCTGTGATCAACATCAATCTCCAGCCGCTTTACCGCCCTTTGAAGAATACCGATGCTTGGTGAACCACAGAGCCCGTCTGCATGTTCTGGGTAAGAAAAAATTTTCTTCGAAGAAATTCGAACCAAAGACCTTCCAGCCCGTAGCCCATTCACTGCACTGACTGGACTGCTCCGACCCTTTCAGTCAACACAGTCTGTGCCCCAAACAAGACTTGAAATCCTCCGATAAGTGCGCGTTACTGAAGAGCGCTGACCACATAACGTCTCTAACAAATGAGTGAATTGTATGGAGCTGTGGTGGAATGGAAATGACAGGGGAAATTTCAAGTACTCGGAGGCACACCTTTCCCAGTTCCACTACATCCAGCACAAACTGCGTAAGGACTGGGCTGGAAATGAACACTCAGGCCGGCCACTACCCACATACAAAGCACACGTTAGCAGCATTACCATTGGAGCCAAAGTAGTCAGTGTTTTCCTTATATATGAAACAAAATAGTAGACCATTTCCCTTTATACAAGAAAGTAATGTATCTTCTTCTTCTTCTTCGTCTTCTTCTTCTTCTTCTTCATCATCATCATCATTATCATCATCATCATCTTCGTCATCTTCGATGGCACTACAGTCCAATGCGGACCTTCTCCACCTCAATGGACTTCTCCCAGTCAGCTCTGTTCTTTGACCTCTCTTTCCACTTTGTAATTTTGCATTCATTGTTATCGACGTCAGACAAAGTCAGTTGACTGCAGCCCAAGGACGGCACTGGTTTGCGCTTCCTCATTTGGACTTCAAACTTATGGAGTTCGAGCCAAAGAGTTGCTCTTTCACTTACAACGAAAGAAATTAATAAAGTAGCCATCCCCTTGTAGACGAGAGTAAAGGCAAACTTCTCACATCATCGCGTATATTAGTTATAATTTCGAAGGCTGCTTCCTAAACTTTTATCCACGTTGCAATCCGTAAAATAATTTTTCATAACCCGTGAAAACCCTACATGTGAAGAGTTGACAGGCCCCCCCCCCCAAAAAAAAGGCAGCCATTTTGTATCCACCGGTGCGGGTGGGGGGGGGGGGCCCTGTAAATATACAAAATAAAAAAGAGCATGGGATGCAACTGAACATAACCTTGAATACAAACCGACAGAAAGAGATTTTATTTTGAAGTGAAGTGAGTTACGGTGAATTTGTTGGGGATAAAAGTGCCAGGTACATTAGGGTGACCTTATACTGAGGGTGTTGATTGTATTGTGACTATTTCATTTGGGTATATCCTGTACTGTGTTTGTTTTAACTTGTGCTGTGTTTGTTTTAACTTGTGCTGTGGTTGTTTTAACTTGTTTTGTAGTGTTTGTGTGTGTGTGTGTGTGGGTATTTTGGTAATATGCGTATTTGTATTTACAGTGTTTTGTATTGTTTGTACTCTGTTTTTTGTATTGTTTCCTTTATGTATATTTATTCTTATTTGTTTTGGCTGTACTAGTGTAAGGACTGTTGCTACCGAGTGACAACTCAATTGCAATTAATAATAATTATAATAATAACAAATATAGAGGCAGATTGAATTAGCGCACTGAGATTAATCCAGTATTGTCAATTTTCGGGCAAAAATTCCTTCGATAATTCGAAAGATATGTGGAATTTTGGATGGCCTACAATATTTGTATTCATTTATCCCATAACCATTCTCGGAAGCCCTAACGAAGTTCTGCCCAACCCGACGGTTCTGCACAACAGCTCTTGGGAAGCATTCCCTTCGATCAAACAGCATAACGTTGGTACAATGAACCATACATAGATACAGTCATTTATAGAACCAGTAGACTACAGCGCGTGTTGAATGTTCATTTGGACATGGCCAAGAATCTATCGAGAAGGAGTCTGGGACTTCAGAGGACGAAATAATTTGCCCTTGCTTCTTATAAAATTCGCGTAAAGATTATTTTTTCATAGAATGCGCTAAAACATAATATAAAATACGTACAATGTGGTCATACACAACTTTATATTTTATTACGAAAAGATAAATCAGTCCCATTCCAGGCCCGAGGTGCCCAGAGGGTTCCAGAAAGTTAAGGTTCCTAGATTACGTGACAATGGCCCAGGATTGTGGTAAGGTTGTCAGCCTTACGTACCGGCCGCTTTTTACACCCAGGAAATACTCCTGGTACTCATTTCTATTAGAGACTGGGTCGAACCCAAGGCCACACTGCGATCGGAAAAAAATTCCAATGAAACCATCTGGAATCGAAACAGCGACCTTCCGATATGTAGCAGAGCACTTCAACCACTGTGCTATCGCGGTCCACGTTTTATTACAAGTAGATTATATTAGATTTAACTGCAGCTACATATTTCGGCCATCTTCAGGCTGATCATTGAACAGGTGGAGATCCCGTAAATTGAAAGCTTTATCCGTTGTACACGCCACCTTTTCAAAGATCAGCCTGAAGATGACCCTACAATTGGGCCAAAACATGTAGCTGCATTTATAATCTAATAAAATATTAAGTTGTGTATGAATGTATTATATATATATTATTATTACATTTTAGCTTATATTCAACACAACGGGGAGGTCTCACTTGAAAACCATAGAATCCGTCTCTACCAGTTAGAAGTAACATAGCACAGAGCAACGAATACAGAAATAACGCTAGTAACGTAATGAGCTTACTTTTATCCACTTCTTACGTACAGTTCCCATGAATTCAATGTAATTCACTACGTCAGAATGTTCCTGCAACATTTTGTGTTCTTTACTGGGCCAGTCACCGTAACACAATTTCACTGTGGTCAAAACATCCAACAATAAACATTTTTGTTGTACCGCGTAATGTGAGATTCACTGACACAGCCTGACACTGGCTCTTTTATACTCCTCTAGTTAAATACATATGCAATTAAATATCCACTATGCAAGGGGCACGCATGTTTTAAGAAGGTCTGTTTAGTAGCCACTTTACAATTCTACGCGGCGGCTGGGTGAAAAGAAGCAACTTCCATGCGGGAGGGGGCACAAATATTGGGCATAACCCTACGAAATTTATTGTTTCGGACCAGGTGGCACCGTTTTTTTGTGCAAAGCTGCATGGCATATGAATTCGGTTTTCTGTAAATCGCCTATTTCCGGAACATCACATGGATGTTTGCTCAACTTACACCGTAATTATCACCTGCGTAAGGTTTTCCTCTACCACAGAGTTAGTCCTAGACTTCCCTTCACTGTTCGTTGTGAGATCGATCCATGACCTTACTTTCTTTCTCCATTTTCACTGCAATATTCAGCAAGTCTGTGAAAGTATCCTTCATCGCAGTGCGATTTAATTTGTTACTGCATTATATGAATTAATTAAATGACTGTATCAGTGGCACCGAATATACTTACAAAGTTACATAATGTTCCAGACGCAGGAAGGTCGCATTGCATAAAGCGTTTTCGGGATCTCGCCTCATAGGATAAATTCTGAGCAGAGGGCTAACATTTATTTTTATGCCCGTTGCCTTCTGCATAATTAAACGACCTGCTCCGAAATGAGGTGTGAGATAGCCCGAAAGGATTTTATGAAATACCTTAAACATTCCATCCGAATATATGTAGGGGAAAGCCGTCCTAAGTCTAGTTCTAATCCCCATGGACTGTGAAGTACATAAAGATCCTTTAAATTTTCTAGTATTTAAGCTTCCGCAGCCGAATGTTTAAGTTACATCTGGCGCCAATTGTTGTTTCCTCACGTTGCGAGAGGTACTTTCCTCATTTTCATGTCGAAAAGAAAGGAAAAATGCAAGCTTCCTTCTACATTTTACGTTGGACTTCACAAAACTAAAGCCACGCGGTAGCGCAGTTGGTTGAGACACTGCGCTCTAAGTCGGAAGGTGACAGTTTCGATCCCTGATGGTGTCATTGACATAATCCTTCTGGACGCACTGTGGCCCTGGGGTAGACTGAGCCTCTAACAGAAATGAGTACAAGGAATATTTCCTGGGTGTAAAGGCAGTCGGTGAGTAGGACTTTACAAACCTTGAGTTATGTGCCCTACCGACGTTTCGGGACAACCAATCGGGCCCATTTTCAGGGGTCGGATGAGTCCACATCGCATCTACATATCGCGCCAGAAGCCTGAATTCACGAACGTTTATTTACTGCTAACTATAATGAAGATATGCAATACGAATGAAATGATTTGAAATAGGTTTTCTGTAGCGGAATAGGACTTCTGGCCTGCTTGTCTTACATTAATTAAGGATTTTTGTAAACCACAGAAACCATGAGATGAAAGTTCAGTCCATCTCAAACCATGGAATATTAAAAAAAAAAGCAATACACAAAGAACACACATCCAGGGCCCCTACCAGAGTTCTGGAGTTCTGTCAAATAAAAATTCACTAACTCTTTAGTCTATTGTCACAATCGGTCTGCCTAGTCGTCCCATCTATCAATATGGGAAATAATAAAATGAAATCTCAGGCCAATATAGCCTATAAAACTGCAGTGGAAAGGAAGAAACACACATTTACAAGCAGACAGACCTACACAATACAACGCGACATCCTCTCTATGGCGCAGACAAGGCTGCTGGTGTCACTATCCATTTCTTAGCACAAGCAAATGTGATACAGCGGGGGAATGACAAATGTGATACAGTGGGGGAATGGCAAATGTGATACAGTGTGGGAATGGTAAATGTGATAGAGTGGGGGAATGGCAAATGTGATACAGCGGGGGAATGACAAATGTGATACAGTGGGGGAATGGTAAATGTGATACAGTGGGGGAATGGCAAATGTGATACAGTGGGGAATGGCAAATGTAATACAGTGGGGGAATGGCAAATGTGATATAGTGGGGAATGGCAAATGTGCCTGTCTCCGTACTGAGAACCTTTTTTAAACATGTTTATAAAGTATCATTAACTAATTAGTGTAAACATAATTTATTTATTTATTTATTATCTGTGAAGTCAGTAGCTTAGAATATGCAAAGTCAAATAATACGATGACAAGGGAACGAAGTAAGGTAGAACTCGTCCATGTGCATGCCGTTGAAGGGTGTGGAGGAGTAGAGGTGTCGTTGCACCCACTGTTAACCTCTGCACTACATGGAGGGGAGTGGCCAGAATCACATCCCGGCCGTTTTATTCCTGGGCAAGAGCCCCTATTACGCATTGAACTGAAGGATGGTGGGGCGCAGAGCGGGTCTGGGTGGTTTAAGATATATATAGAGAAATTTCTCATAAAAAAGGTAAAGCAGTCCCGTTACAGGCCCGGACAGGCCCAGAGTGTTCCAGGAAATTCAGTTGTCCAGATTTCATGACAAAGGCAAAGGATGGTGATAAGGTTGTCAGCCTTACGCACCGGCCGCCTTTACCCCCAGGAAATGCTCTTGGTACTCATTTCTGTTAGACGCTGAGTCGACCCCAGGGCCATAGTGCGATCGGAAAGATTATGTGAATGAAAAATTCCAATGACACCATCTGGAATCGAACCAGCGACCTTCAGATTTGTAGCACAGCACCTTAACCACTGTGCTACCGCGGGCCCCAGAAATTTCTTATGCCTGCCGGAAATCAAACCTCGATTCCTCGGTCGTCCAGCCCACAGTCTAAACATCACACTGAATACCGAAAATAAGTGAATTAAGATGTGATGCTCGTGACTTGCCTTGAGGTGCTGTCAGGGCGCGTGTCTGGAGGGTCTGAGTAAAACCTTCAGAAACTAAAATAGTGTATCCTTGGCCCAGAATTCGAACCCGAGTAGTAGTAGTAGTAGTAGTAGTAGTAGTACTAGTAGTGGCAGTATATAAATTAGAGTATTGAATTCTGCTTGGAAATCCTGTTATTAGACTGTTGTTACTTCTTGCCTGCCTCATGTATGCTACAGCAAATTTAAGGCATTAGATATGTTTAAACAGGGGCTCTAAGTAGGATCCTAGGCTCCGTATGTGCCCATTCAAACCTCTCTTCAGGTACAAGAGGATACGAAACAACGCACACAACCGTCAGCAAACATCCACACCCTGAGCGGGATTACAGCAAACAGCTGAACTACGCCATATTTATGTCAACGAGTATTTAGCCTGGACTAGACAGTCATATAATTCGGCTTACATTACGTTTTCATGTCTTACTGGGAATAATTACTGGCCAGCGCCAGCATGTGGCAGAACTGACACTTGTTGCGGCGTTTTCGTGGTGTTTGCTTCTATAAAAGGGAATCAATCCTTCAAAATGATGGATGACTCGCGGCGTCAGAGTGGAAAAGCTTTTTGCGTCTCTTCGTACAATGTGGAGGAGAGTGTAATGTATGAACTGCAGCTGCAATGTCTGCTGCGAGAAAGTTTAATTTGCTTGGTGTCGAATGCCAGGTCAGCTGAAACCTTCACAAATGATCGGGTCTATAAAAAGATATAATATAGGCTATACTCCGTGTTTCTGCAAGCCAGGTACTGGAGCCGTTCGTGACGTGTCTTCAAATAACATTCCGGATGATGGCACAGTGTAGGACGTTAAGACTATTCTGAGGCTTCGGAGGAAGATTCCGCTTACATTTTCAGGGCAAATAATTTTTTTCAATAGGGTGCTTCAGGAACTTGGAGGAGGAAGAGCGTAGATTATCTGCGACCATATCAAGGTGTGTGGCCGCTAAGAGTTATGGAAAGCGGAGACGGGTTAGATACGTTGTTCTGATTGGCCAAAATACTTCATGCTTTGGGGACCGAGGTAGCACAGTGGGTAAGGTGCTGTGCTACAAATCGGTAGGTCCCTGGTTCGATCCCAGCTGGTGTCAGTGGATTTTTTATTGACATAAAATCCTTCCAGTCGCACTGTGTCTCTGGAGTCGACTCAGCCTTTAACAGAAATGAGTACCAGGAGTATTTCCTGGGGGTAAAGGCGGCCGGTGCGTAAGGCTGACAACCCACCACCATCCTGTGCCGTTGTCACGAAGTCTGGGAACCTTAACTTCCTGGAACCCTTTGGGCCTGTCCAAGCCTGTAACGGAACGATTTTTACTTCATGCTTTAGTACATGATCAATAAATTTCTTTCTCCTCATCACTTCATAATCCACCCGGCAACAAACTCATCATGACAATAAAGGCAGGATGTTTCTATGAAGCATTAAAACAAAACCTTACACGTTGTAGTAGCTCAGAAGCAAAAAATGCCATGAGAAACATTTAGACATACACAAGCTATGTTATTGCTAGTGTATCGGCTTTGTAGTCTGTGTGTATGATAGAACGTACAGAAGAAATAGGCGTTGCATAGCTACAGCGGTATTAATTCCACAAAGTCTCCAGCTTCAAGCGCAGTTACAGTTGTTGATGTCATATGTTAGGAGACTCCGCGAAGTCATGAGTGCCTACATCAGTGTGTTTCTGCGTTCAGAGCGGACGGGGTTCCAGCAACCGCCTACTTATGTAGCGGCTGCAGTCATATGTCTGAGGCAGAAGGACCGTGAAGTTTGTCCGACTCGCACTGAACGTTGTCATGCCAAATGTCTGGGAGTTTGTGAATGTAATCTTACACTACCTTTCGGAAATGATTGGTAATTGATTTTACACGTATTGTTTTGAAAATATTTCCACTCGAATCACAGCGAACAGTTTATGAACTTCGTTTCCGAGAGCATAGGAGCACACATGAGTAAAATTTACTTCATTAGGATCAAAAGGATCAACAGTATGAAGTTCTATCAAGGAGTAACGCTTCTTAAAAATGGCCAGTAATTCCCCAATTCGAATTTCTGTAAATATACTAACTGTTGTGACCGATGTTCTTTGTGACTTTCTTTGTTTTTCTACGCAATTTTGGTATAGGATCTCAAGTTGGTCTACGACCATTTCCTTCGATTTCATTTCCAATTCATTATTCACCCCCATGATAACATTCAGCGCTATGTAGCCCGAGTTGTTGGGAGTTTTGTTAAATAACAGCCAATAAACGTATGCGAGCAGACTCTAGTACCAACATAATAATAGAAGCAGGATCTAGTACCAACATAATAATAGAAGCAGGCTCTAGTACCAACATAATTATAGAAGCAGGCTCTAGTACCAACATAATAATAGAAGCAGGATCTAGTACCAACATAATAATAGAAGCAGGCTCTAGTACCAACATAAAAATAGACGCAGGTTCTAGTACCAAAATAAAAATAGAAGCAGGCTCTAGTACCAACATAAAAATAGAAGCAGGTTCTAGTAACAACATAATAATAGAAGCAGGCTCTAATACCAACTTTAAAATAGAAGCAGGCTCTAGTACCAACATAAAAAACCACATGCTTCTAGTACCAACATTAAAATAGAAGCACGCTCTAGTACCAACATAATAATAGAAGCACGCTCTAGCACCAACATAATAATAGAAGCACGCTCTAGCACCAACATTAAAATAGAAGCACGCTCTAGCACCAACATTAAAATAGAAGCACGCTCTAGTACCAACATTAAAAT
>Ga0131853_10027469_pt1 | contig 10214 bp, 6 predicted proteins | sample TergutLab28metaG_FD_92764 | JGI IMG/M metagenome (GOLD analysis project Ga0131853, IMG submission 92764) | Labiotermes labralis P1 segment gut microbial communities from Petit-Saut dam, French Guiana - Lab288 P1 (version 2) (version 2) | ecosystem: Host-associated > Arthropoda: Insects >... | reverse complement strand
CACGCCCATGTGCTTTTAACAATGCGACCATTGGAACGTGATGGCACTTTCGGTGCAAAATCACGCATGGAATATATACTTGACGATAACGGCGAACGCATCAAACTTCCGAGCGGCAGATATAAAACACGCAAAATTACAACCACCGATTGGGACGATAAGGGCAACGCTGAAATATGGCGTAAAAATTGGGCTGATACTCTCAACAAATATCTTGAATACTACGACCACGAACAGAGGGTAGACCACCGCAGTTATGAGCAACAATGTCAAGTAGTTTTAGGGAAGAAATATGCACACATCGGAGAGATTCTGTGAACAATGGTTTGCATTAGGGGCTGACGAGACATTTTCGAGTACGTTCTTCAAAATGTTTCATAAGTCCCTAAACTTTTCCTTGTATTGTTCGCACTTTCGTTGTATAATTTTCATGTCGGAATCAGCATGTAGAAATGCGAGGCGAATAATATGGATATAACCCAAGATTTAATGACAGTGAAAGAAGCGTCGGAAAAGTGGGGCATTTCGACCCGGCGCGTACAAGCTCTGTGTGATAGAGGGCAAATACCCACAGCAGTCAAGTTTGGTTTGATGTGGGTTATGCCCAAAAGCACGCCAAAGCCACTGGACGGCAGAACAAAAGAAGCTAAAGAGATTAAGCAAAACCATAAATTGAGTTAAGTCAACACAACGAGAGCGCAAATTTTAACATTACGGAGTGAGAAGGAAAATGTCATCGCGTCCATTACGAGTATTTGAAGCCTTTGCGGGAATCGGCTCGCAAGCAACAGCGCTTAAAAGGCTTGGCGCAAATTATAAAGTGGTTGGTATTAGCGAATGGATGGTTGATGCCGTTATTTGCTATGATACCATACATCATTTCGGTGAAGAATTTACTGCTGTTCCAAATTATCATGAGCAGTTAGCATACTTATCTCAATTTGAATTTAGCCGTGATTCCGTCAACAAAACAAACATAAAGTTGCTTGAGCCTGAAATGCTTGAGCGACTTTACATAGCTCATAAAAGAAACAACAATTTCGGCTCTATATCCCAACTCACGGGCGCAAATATGCCCAAGTGTGACCTTTTAATTTATAGTTTCCCCTGTCAAGATTTGTCAACGGGTGGTAATGGTCATGGCATGAAAAAAGGGTCTGGCACGCGATCTTCCTTATTGTGGGAAATAGAAAGGTTACTGATAGAACTTAAATCTTTAGAAAAGTTGCCAAAGTATCTTTTAATGGAAAATGTAAAAACGGTTTTATCTGATGTGTTCAGAGATGATCGAAAGGCGTTTTTAGAATTTCTTGAATCAATGGGTTATATTAACGACACTCCTATGCTCCTAAATGCACTGGATTTTGGAATACCGCAAGATAGGGTTCGTGCATTTATTGTGAGTAAATTAGGGAATCAACCATTGAAAGTTTCCGATAACATTCATAAGGGAGAGCGCAACAGGCACTTCGATGCCACACAATTTTTAAGGCTAGACTATTCTCGTGAAGTTTTGCGCAATGAAGCTAATATTGCACAACTTAACGCCACACCCTCTCGGATGATAATGTGGGACAAAAATGGCATGGATGCTAATTCGAATACCATCATTAGAACCATTACATGCAATATGGACAGAACACATACGGCTGCTCTATTTAAGTACAAGGGCGCTTTGGGCGATACGTTCAGGCGCTTGACTATCCGTGAAGCATTTTTGTTTATGGGCTTTACCGAAGAAGAATATGAAAGAACTATTCATCTGGAATTCACATATCGGCGAATGAACAAGCTCATTGGCAACTCAATCGTGGTCAATGTATTAACCGAGATATTCAGAGAAATGTTCGTCGGACGATATGGAGTTGAAAAAAGACAGGAACATAAAAATCTCGGAGGTGGCTTGTAATGTCGAGAATAATAACAAAAGAGCCGCCTGCCAAAACCCTTATTACAGGTATTCGTGCCATAGGCTACAATTTTTCCACAGCAGTTGCAGATATTATTGACAACAGTATATCCGCAAAGGCAACGAGAATCGATATCTTGACAGAAGCCGCTGGTAGCACTCCTTACGTAGCATTTCTCGATAATGGAATCGGTATGAGTTATGATGAACTGGAAAATGCAATGTTAATGGGTTCAAATCGGGAGGGTCGTGAAGAAAGCGAAATAGAACTGGGACGATTTGGCTTGGGATTAAAAGCTGCCTCTCTTTCGCAGTGCCGCATTTTTACGGTTGCAAGCAAGGTTAATGATTTGCTAAATGCCATAACTTTTGATTTGAATATGATAGAGAGCGAAAACAAATGGAACTTGTACGTATTAGAAGATAATGAAATAAAAGATGTCCCCGAAATTGACAAATTGAAAAGTTGCGAAATGGGAACATTGGTAGTTTGGCAGGATTTCGATAAGATTGAAGATCATTCAAAAAGATTTGAAGATACGTTTCGAAATATGATAGCCGAGGCTAAAAAGCACGTTGAGTTAGTGTTCCATCGTTTTTATACGACACATGAAATATACTTTAATTTCCGCCGTATAGAAAAACGCGACCCATTTTTGCGCGATTCTGCGCCTAGACAGCAGACGGGTCATACAGAGCAACTTAAAGTTAAAGACCACTATATTGTTGTCACACCCTATACTCTTCCATTTTGGAATACAATCACAGATAACGAAAAGGCATTGCTAGGATATCCCAAAAGCATCCATGATGACCAAGGATTTTACCTGTATCGTAATAAACGCCTTATTTCATGGGGTAGTTGGTTTCGCATGGGACTAAAAAGCGAACAGAACAAACTTGCCCGTGTCCAAGTTGATATACCATCATCGTTGGATTCAATTTGGATGCTAGATGTCAAAAAGTCGTCCGCAAGAATTCCTGATGTCATTCGTGAAGAGTTGAGAGCATCAGTAAGAGATTCGTCTGTGCGTAGCAAGAAAACAGTACGATTCCCCGGAATAAAGGAGCAACGAGCTGAAAACCCCGTGTGGATTCGTAAAATAAATATAAATGAAAAAACTGCTTTGTATAGTATAAACAGGGATAACCCTCTTGTAGTTGAGCTTTTTGATAATTTAGGGAAAGGCGAATCGAGGCTTCTCGAAATACTGCTATCACAAATAGAAACATCATTGCCAAAGCATTCTATATGGAACGACCATACAGATGATGATGTGAAAATTCTCGATAGGGCTGACGCGCTAGATTCTGAACAACTTATAGATGAGCTATCCGACATTTTAGCTATGGCAAAACCCGAAGATAAGGTTGCGTTGTTTGATAGGTTGCTTTCATCTGAAGCATACAGCGGATTAAGCGGTAACATTGAATATATAGCGAGGAGATGCTTGACCCATGAATAACAATATCATAACAAAAGCTTTGACAATTCTTGAAGCAATGTTTGAAAAGAAACCCACGGCTCATCAAGCATTAATTTCGAAGGCGAAGTCTGTCTTGGAAATTTTGGAAATTTATAAGGCAGATAAAAACTTCGACTATATACTCAATGAGATTGTTAGCAGATATGAGAGCAATGTCGGTATCAAAACATTCGATCCTGATGTTCTTGTAGCCGATCCGAGTAGTGATATTTGGTTTACTTCGCAAGGTGATATTCCGCGCCCATATTTTGAACGTTATCGAAAATATGTACGTCAAGAAGGATGGGATAATGATGTCATTGACAAGTTAAGAGTAAATTGCGAACGAACTCTTTCACGCTGTGCAAACCCAAATGGCTCGAAAGACTCGCTTGAATCTAAGAAGCGCGGGATGGTTATGGGCGATGTTCAAGCAGGGAAAACCGCAAACTATTTGGGCTTAATTAACATGGCCTGTGATTATGGTTATAGAGTAATAGTATTGCTTGCTGGTTTAACTAATTCATTACGAAAACAAACACAAGACCGCATTGATATGGGGTTTATTGGTGCTTTTAGCAACTCAATAGGAAGTGGAATGATTAATTATATAGGCGTTGGCGTGGAAGAACACCAATATTATGCAATTCCACTGACAAATGCAGAGTGGGATTTCAAGAAATTCATTCAGAAAAACACTAATGCGCAAGCAAAGGATTTTAATAAGCCTGTTATTCTTGTTGTGAAAAAAAACGCATCCATACTTAAAAGTGTGTATGACTGGTTGCAACCGGGAGAAAATTTTTCTGGCGAGAGTATCCTAATAATCGATGATGAGGCAGACAATGCCTCGCCCAACACTAAAAAACCAGAGTACGACCCGTCGGCTGTCAATCGTAGAATTAGGGATATATACAACAAATTCCCTATTGCTTCATATATCGGCTTTACGGCTACACCCTTTGCAAACATATTTATTAACCCCTACGACAAACATGATGATGACCAAGATTTGTTTCCGCATGATTTCATTGTTCAATTAAATGCACCAGATAATTATTTCGGAAGTGAAAGGGTGTTTCCAAGCGAAGGGGATATTCCGCCTGTCATCAGGGTTTTAGATACGGATGAACCAAGCTTCATTCCAGTCAAACATAAAAAAGATTTAGTAGTGACTGCTCTTCCTGAGAGTTTGAAGGAAGCAATATTTTCATTCCTGCTTAACAATGTAATAAGAACGTTGCGTAAGGACAAACGCAAACACCGCTCCATGATGGTGAATGTCACTTCGTTGAACGCCCCTCAAGAGAGTGTTAATGATGCTGTAAAAACCTATATAAACAAGCTACTTAATATTATAGAGCAAGATTCTTATAAACCTGAAGCGGAGTTCATTGTAAACCTTGATATGCGTAAATTACATGATTTGTACACCCGCGGAGACGCGAATGGTGTAGATTTTTATGCACAAATTCGCGATGATTACGCTTGGGTAGATATACAGAGAGGACTCCTCGAAGAAATAAAACTATTTGAAACAACAATTATCAATAATCGATATGCTGGGGATATGCGTTATGATTATGCAAATCATTCAGAAAAAGGCGCACGCGTTATTGTAATTGGTGGTTTTGTATTGTCCCGTGGATTAACCCTTGAAGGCCTTTGTGTAAGCTATTATAGTCGCAGTGCAACCGCGTATGACACACTTTTACAGATGTGTCGTTGGTTTGGTTATCGTCCGCGCTATGGTGACTTGTGTCGCGTTTATCTGTCACAGGAAAGCATTGATTGTTTTGGTTCAGTATTAGATGCTATTAGGGATTTGAAAGAGCAATTTAGGGAGATGGAGCTACAAGCGAAAAAACCTGCGGATTTTGGTCTAATGATCAAAGAATCCCCCGACACTCTTGAATCACGATTGCTTGTAACAGCAAGGAATAAAATGCACAATACGGAAATCATTGAACATTACGTCAACTACGGAGGAGTTTACGCTGACACGTCTAAGCTGTTCAAGGATGCTGAAAAGAATCGAAAAAATCAGCAGCTTATTAATGATTTCATTGAGTTACAAAAAAACAAGGGATTATCGTTTGAAAATGTTAAGGGAAGCGAAACATCTCATGGACGATTTATGTTGAGAGGTGTTTCGAGTGTAGATATGGCAGGATTTATTTCAAAAATCACTATCCCAAGTGGGCGCGGGGTGAATCAACGTTTCGATTGCAATAACTTGTCCACATATATTGAACATAGCGAGCTATTTACGGAATGGGACGTTGTAATTGCTACAGGTGATTCTGATCGCACAATAAATATACAAGGCAGAGAGCAGAAAGCAACAGAGCGTACATTCAGATTAGGTGCGTTGGACGAACCTTACATTCGTATGGGTGGCTCAAACAACAGAATTGTTGATCCCGGCATATTTAACAGTGGTGTTACTATTACGCCGGATAAAAAAAGGGAGGTTTTGTCCAAGAAAAAGCATCGTCACTCCAACGTATCGTCAGACCAATTAACCGCAACAGCTTGGTTGAAGTTTCGCGAACGTCCATTGCTTGCTATTTACTTTATTGATCTTAAAATTGGAGATATAGGATCAATAGCTGAAAGAGATAAATATGTAGCAGTAAAAGAAGCATTCGGTTCTGATTTTCTTGTCGGATTCGCTGTAGGTTTCCCTGCAAAAGAGGCAAGGCAATCGTTGAGATACCGAGCGAATCGCATTATGGCTGACAATCCAGATGCGAATGAGGAGTTCGAGGAGGAGGAATTGAGCGATGACTAAAATTGGAAAAGAAGCATTTGAGGCAATTACAAATGAAATTGGTTCACAAAAATTGATTGACATCTCATCAGTGCTGAAAATTTATTATGGCATGAGTAGCGACGGCAATCCGAGATTATCTTTTTTATCCTCCACAGCCCCTCCTAAAATGGAATCAACTAAGCTTCTGCGAGTAGTACAAGGAAAAGAATCCGAAAACGTATACTGGACAAATTTTGATTTGTTAGAGTCTACAGCAAGACAAGTGTTTTACTCATTCTGTAGCGACTTGGTAGATTCTGTAACAGAAACAGAAAGCGAGAAAAAGGCACTTGTGCATCTTAAAAACAGATTTCATATTTGGAAATCAATGTTCAAAAAAGGAAGCAACATTGTATCACCAGAGTTATTAAAAGGACTTTTCGGCGAGCTATATCTATTGGACACGATGTTGACACAGAAATACGGAGTGAATGATGCCATTACTTCTTGGAGTGGTTCGGATGGTACGGCAAAGGATTTTTCAAAAAATAGTGAATGGTACGAAGTTAAAGCTGTCTCAGCTTCAGCAGTTAGTGTAAAGATATCGTCTCTTTCCCAACTATCCTCCGAAACGTCGGGGCATCTAATCATAGTAAAGGTAGAACCCATGTCTCCAATGTTCAGTAATGGGAAATCAAGTGTCGGTGAATTATTTTATTCAATATTACAGAAAATTGAACTCGATGAAACGAGAGAACTTTTTTTAGGCAAAGTACAGGCATATGGCATTAGCTTGACGGATGATTGCTGTACAGAAAAATTTAATGTCATTTCCATTCAATCATATTTGGTTGATAATTCGTTCCCGCGATTAGCGGAAACTGATATCAAGCATAAAGAGATTTGTAAAGTTAGTTATGAGCTTATCATAAACTCGTTGGCTCGGTTTAAGGAGGATTAGATTATGAATCTGCTTGAGTACAGAGAGTATTATTTGAATCAGATTAAGGCAACGGCGATTGATGAAGAGCGCTACCCATATGAAGTGTTCATTGATTTGGTTGCGGATATTATGATCACAGATTGGTCGCTTCTTTCCTCCATAGACCAATGTCAATTCTCTGTGCCAACAGGGACACGTGCATTCAAATCCATGCTTATCCATGCTGGGTCACTTGACATATCAACGAATACAATCAACTTGCTTTATGCCGACTTCAACGCTGGAGAACTAGAGAATATCACAAATACAGCAATAAATACACACAGCGCACAAATGGTTAATTTCGTAGAAAATGCGATTAAAGGCTACTTTGCTAATGGTGAGCAATCTAATCCGGCAGTGCAGTTGGCACTTGATATAAAACGAAATGCAACAGCAATATACAAAATACATTTATTTATAATTAGTACGAACCAGTTGAGCAAACGTGTAAAAAGCATCGACTTGGACGACATAGAAATATTAGGGCGCACATATAAAGTCGAGCTGGATGTAATTGATATAGAGAAAATTTACAACGCTCAGCTTGCCACATTAGAAAAAGAAGATGTAGTTATAAATGTATGTGACTTTGGTGTTGATGGGATTCCATGCATTCGTGCTGACATCGGTACAGGTCAGTATGAGGCATACTTAGCTGTAGTACCGGGAGAATTTTTGTCAAACATCTATAAGAAATTTGGGCCTCGGCTACTGGAAAGGAATGTGCGTTCATTTCTTCAGCTACGCGGCGGGGTAAATAAAGGCATTCGCCAAACCATACTAAATGAACGCGAAAACTTCTTTTCATACAACAATGGTATTTCTACTACGGCAAAAAATGTAGTTATTGAAAATGTTTCTGGAAAAGGGCATTGCATAACATCATTTACGGATTTCCAAATTATTAATGGCGGGCAGACAACGGCATCATTAGCTTCTGCAAGTATAAAAGACAGCGCACCCTTGAGCGGAATTTTTGTGCAGATGAAGTTGACAGTAATACTTGATGATGGTGAAGTCGGCGATGATTTTATGCGTAAAACTTCTCAATATGCAAATAGTCAAAATAAAGTCACTGCGGCAGATTTAGTTTCAAACCATCCATTTTATTTGCGTATGGAAGAATTTTCACGGAAACTTTATGCGCCCCCATCAAAGGGCTTGCCTTATCAAACGATTTGGTTTTTCGAACGCTCGCGCGGTCAGTATGAGCAACCTAAAATGAAAATGACTCGCGGAGAACGTAACACATATGAGCGAATCAATCCAAGCAGTCAACGTTTTGACAAAAAAGATTTAGCTCGATATATAAACTCGTCCGAAATGCTTCCGTACAATGTTGCATGGGGTGGCGAAGTAAATTCTGTTCGTTTCCAAGTAGAAATGGAAAAGCAATGGAAAGCAGACCCATCGGTATTTAATGAATCATACTTTCGTGACGTAGTGGCAAAGGCAATTATTTTTAATACTACGCGAAAAGCAATATTAAAACAAGATAGGTATAAAGAGCGTAATGGATATCTCATTCAAAACGTAACATACGCTGTTGCTAAATTGATGTATGAAGTGCAAAACTTGGGACTGCATATGAATTATCGTTATATTTGGGACAAGCAGGAAGTGCCTGCATTTTTGATAAACGACATTATTGAAATTGCATTTATTACAAGAGAAGTGTTTTTTCAACCCAATATCGGAAATGTGGAAACTTACTGTAAAAAGCTCGATTGTTGGGAGCAAGTAAAAAAACTGCCAGTTGAGTTAAGCGCATCCACGAAGGCATTTCTTGTGAGCAAAGATGTTATCAGAGATGAAAAGAGCGTGGCGAAGAAAGAACAGCGTTTTGAAGATGGAATTTCACTGGAGGTTGAGATTTTCAGCTTTGGCACGGAATACTGGAACAATCTTTGTGAGGTTGCAAATCAACAGGGCGTGTTGAACAGCGGCGACGCCCAGCTTTTGCGACTTGCCGCTGAATATTGCACAGGAACACGTGGACTGCCACAGTCGCATTTCAAAAGGATTATGGAAGTGCGTGAAAAACTTCGAACGGAACAGATTCCTGTATAATTATGATTTTCTTAGCTAATGTTTTTGCATGAGGTGATAGTAGGTGGACAAGAACAGTTTGCAATATCAAATTTATAAACTGGATGACGAAAATGAAATTCGGGTAGTCGTCAAAGATGAGAGTATTTGGCTAACGCAAAAAGCGATGGCGGAGCTTTTTGATGTAAAAGTTCCTGCTATAAATAAACATTTAAGCAATATTTATGAAAGCAGCGAACTTAGTGAAAATTCAACTATTTCCAAAATGGAAATAGTTCAAGAAGAGGGCATACGCAATGTTAAGCGCGAAGTTGTCTTTTACAATCTTGATGCAATTATTTCCGTGGGCTATCGTGTGAACTCATTAAAGGCAACACGTTTCCGTCAGTGGGCGACGAAAATATTACGGGAATTTATAACCAAGGGATTTGTTTTGGATGATGAACGATTGAAACAAGGCGTAACCGCTTTCGGCAAAGATTATTTCAGGGAGCTGTTGGAGCGAGTCCGCTCTATTCGCGCCAGTGAACGACGTATTTGGTTGCAGATAACAGATATATTTGCTGAAATCAGTGCAGACTACGATAAAGACAGCCCAATTACACGGGATTTTTATGCTATGGTACAAAACAAATTCCATTACGCAATCACTGGGCATACGGCGGCAGAAATTGTTTATGATCGTGCCGATCATAAACAAAAAAATATGGGTTTAGTCACTTGGAAAAATTCGCCGGACGGAAGGATTTTGAAAAGCGATGTAGCGATTGCTAAAAATTATTTGAATGAACAGGAAATCCGACGATTAGAAAGAAGTGTTTCTGGTTTTTTTGACTACGTTGAGGACTTGATTGAGGATGAAATTCTGTTAAAAATGGAGGACTTCGCAAAAAGCATAGATGAATTTTTGCAATTCCGACGTTACAAAATTTTCAAAGGCAGAGGTAGGATATCGAAAATTGAAGCGACGGAAAAAGCTCATCTTGAATACACGATATTTAACAAGACACAAAAGATAAATTCTGACTTTGAAAAGCAGATTGCAAAAAT
>Ga0131853_10027468_pt1 | contig 10214 bp, 5 predicted proteins | sample TergutLab28metaG_FD_92764 | JGI IMG/M metagenome (GOLD analysis project Ga0131853, IMG submission 92764) | Labiotermes labralis P1 segment gut microbial communities from Petit-Saut dam, French Guiana - Lab288 P1 (version 2) (version 2) | ecosystem: Host-associated > Arthropoda: Insects >... | reverse complement strand
GACCCGTTGCGCTGACCACGTGACACCCCTCTATCCGCAAAAGTTGGCACTAACTTCGCCGACCGGCGGCGGCCGCTCTGTCGGTATAGTTCGCGTGCGGACTAAGGCCACGGAGTTCAGTTAGTTTATGGGGCAGCAATTAGTTTATGTTAATGTATGATTAATTACTGCAAGTCAAGGTATTCCGATTGGGGATTTGAAGGAAAGCGGGATATAGAGCTTGAATTTCTGTTCGCGCTTTTGTTAAATTCATTTCGAGATTTGCCTGCAGTATAGACCGAGAAGAGGGCGCCTTTCTGCTTAAACAGTAATATCGCTGGATGTTGTCTCTCGCCCGTGTCTCGTTCCTTAGCGACTTCACGACAAAAAACTTCCCACGTATTTATTATTTCTCCAATGTATGCTACATGCTGTACCCACTCACCCTCCTTACATTGTTGGCGCTGATATCATTTGGTGACGGGTATATATTTCCAAACTCGTCGTGTAATTTTCTTCAGCCTCCTGTTACTGCCCTGCGCTGTATTTTCATATACCCTGAATCCGTATTTTTACCCTAATGTGACACATGACACTCGACACTCATACAAAACAACGGATGAAGTTCTGTTTCTGTTCTAGTTTTGGCGTCTTTGTCTCTGGGGCGGGAAGGCAGAAGTTTCTGTTGTTTTTGTAGAGGACATCCTGTTGTGTTTAAATTTACAAGGTTAACAAATTGTTAATATGTTGCCTTCAAACACAACAGTAGTATATTATTAGTTTATTTACTAGGGTGGCTACGTGTTTCGGTCATTCTTGACCATCTTCAGGTCAACTTGTGGAAACAAAAAGTACAATCAGTGCATATTTGTTTGTACCTTATGTTTCTGTAAGTTGGCCTGAAGATGGTCAAGAATGACCGAAACATGTAGCCACCATAATACAGGGTTATTCGTATGTCCGTAAAACATGTTAGAAAACTGGCTGATGCCACGGTTGAATGAAGACAGTAATGATTGCATCTTTCAGAAAGACGCCTCTCCGGCTCACTACAAAGACGTGCGAGGGTATCTCAATCGAAACTTGCCACAAAGATGGATAGGACGCACAGGAAAAGAAGATGACGCGTTAATGCGGTGGACACCCCGGTCCCCGGATTTTACCCCGTGCGACTTTTTCTTCTAGGGGTTTGTGAAGGACACTGTCTTTGTGCCCCCACTCCCCGCTAATCTCCATATTCTCGCAACCGCATCACCGCTGCTGTGGCTCTTGTCGACCGTGATATGCTGACACGCGTGTGGAACGAGATGGACTGTCGCATAGATGTCTGCCGTATTACCAAAGGTGGACACGTTGAGCATCTTTGAAATATGTTTAAAAAAAAATTCGAGTGTTTCTGTCTCTATCGGCGTAAGAACTACCATGATCCGTTGAGTAGTTTATTTGTTGCGAATTTTTAAAATGTTTCACGGACTTGCGAATAACCCTGTATATAAACTAATAAGTAATTTACTTTTGTTGTTTTTGACTGCAAAATATTAAGAATTTGTTTACCGTGTAAGTTTCTGTCCTTAATGCTAGCTGTGTTTCCCTGATTGTAATCCGCGCCTGATTGCTTCGTTAGTATAATTTTGACGCATTACTGTCGTCCAAAAATAATGTCGATCGAAAGAATTAATCACAACATTTTAGGTTTTCCAACTGATATTGCCCCGTGTAGGAAAGGAATTGAAATTATTTCTTTGTAGTTTATGTAATGACACCTTCGAAATCTCAGACTACATGGCGTCGAATTCTAGAGTAGTTGGTGAAGAGTAGTTTGTTAAGAAACGGAGGTATTCTGATTTGCGGCACTGTGTTCGGCATTTTCTTGGAATGACTTAAGAAAAACCATGAAAGACTTCTTTCCGTATTGGGGAATGTCCCGGCCTCATTGGGAACTACTGCCCTGTTAATGCAAATGAGAAGCTTGATCCAACTTGCTCGGTGGCATTTTAATGACGATGAGCCATTTAAGCTCTCTTGAGGTCCGTGTAATGATTAACCTTTTTAGGCGCCGCGTTTGCAAAGTTGCGAAAATCGTCTGATAGCTTCGTCTCCCTGACGGTGTGTTTTTTCCCCCGAAAGTAAATGTTTCAAGTACGAGTTGTAGAGACCATAAAAATCCACATCTCACGTACAATACATTTCTTTTTCGAAAATCTTACCGTTTACGAGGTCATTCGAAAAATATGCCACAGCAAGACGCGCCATGGATCATGAAACGGAATATTAACGGGAAAAGATGCGATTTGCATCGTGAATAATTAAGACCAAAACACATAGAGTAATAATGCTTGATACTGCTTTCGACCGGATGAAACTTTGAGGTTAAGATGCATTTTGCATGAAGGACAATTAAAGCGAAAAATTCGGTTATAATATTTATTTCTTATTGCTGTGTAGTTGATAATAACTGTATAATAATATGTCGCCACGCACCGTAAACTGAAATTTATTGTGATGTGACGTAATAATCAGTGACGTAGACTGTGATGACGTCACGTTCTTGTGCACAGTTTTATTGCCCTTGACGTGGTGCGTAAGACGGCAAATGAAAACGTGCAATCATCGGTTTATGTGTTGCATGTTACGATTATGTGCAATAATCAGATGTATAAAATCTGTGAAGGAATCAACAGATATTCTGGGATTTATTAATATTATTTTATGACATAGTAATCACCGACCTGCTTCGGTGCTTCGGTCTCTCGTGGCCTTTTTCAGGGTGATGAGAACAATAATGCAAATACAACTATAATGTGTGGAAACCAAAACACAGTTAAAAATCATATAATTTTTTGTTAAAATTCGGGGTTTAAATAGTAAAATATCTATGTGTGTAAAGTATTAGAAGTTAAACAGTTGTGTGGAATACGGTTCTGTGGGGTTGTGTACATAGAAGATACTTGTGGTGAATTATGATCCTATAATAAAATTGATACTGATATATAATCTATGTTAAAGCATTATGCAGTATTGTCGAAGTGGAGATATTGGGAGAGGTGAAACGTTAGGTGATTAGAGGACTTATAAACTGTGAAAAAACAGCAGACTTATGACCAGTAGAGAAGAATCCAGAATGCAGAGATCAAAACGCACCACTGCGTTACGTTGTACGTACGTTTCATGTCTTGTTTCGGATTGGTCTGTTTAATAAAGTTCCGATATCTGGCCGTAACAGAAAGTATAAATTCAATTTAATAATTCATGAGGGGTCGTACAGCTTGTATTTTTGACCTACAAATTTTGTCGAAATCCGTTTGATGGTTTGGGAGCCGAATCATGTGGGCAAATATTTCTTCCCCATTATGCACATATTCGGTGCATCGAGTATGAAGAGCGCCTGAAAGTACAGTTTTGGTATTAATTGTATATTGTGTATATAGTCACGTGGTGTGCATCATACAGTCAATATTAATATGTGCAGTCGCCAAAGGCGGTTGTTGAATGATCTGTGAATACTTCCACTAAGCTCTGATGTGGCTTCCTGTCACATCTGTACGTTGTCAAGTGTATGAGAGAATGTAACAACACTTAGGGGACAGCAGCGCATGGGAATGACAACCGCTGTATGAGGTCTGCTGCAGTGAGGGTGTGCTAGAAGTAGTTGCGGCGCTCTGCAGGTCATTGGATTGGAACATACCAAAATCTTGCGGTTGCATTTATCCGCAATTTTGAGTACTGTGCCTGAGAAGTGGTTTTCATTTTATTTACGTATGAAATAGTACTTGCCGGTATAATTCCCACAAAAATATCGTATTCCATGAAATTATTTGGTTGCTCTTCGGGATATTGGACAACGAAATGTCAAAGGAAATGTCTGAAATTAGAGAGGGAGTAACAGGAAACCTGAGAAAATTACACATTTAGGAGCTTCGTGAATAGCAATCCTACCCATCAACAGTTTCGTGTTCGGTTTAGCGTTATGAAATAAAATCGTCCGAGATGGGTGGGACACTTAACACGCAAAGGAGATTTTTTTTTTCGGGAAACCGTAAGAGAAAAGGCCACCTCGAAGAGGACAGTTTTGAATTGAATCTTGAAAGTTGTTTTAAGGTCGTTGACTGGATTAATGGAAGTGGGGATAGGGTCTGGTAACGAGCGCGGTAATGAACATTCAGGATTCCGTAGGAGGCGGTGCGGTGTTTTTTCTTTACCAGTTGACCGCTTGTGAGTTTCTTATTGTGTTCGCAGTAGCTAATGTGAGAACCGTTGCGTAACGGACGATCTAGCATGTTCGACTAAACCACACACTCATATTTTGAAGGTTGTACACCCCTGGCCGAAACTTGTAATTATGCTTATACGTTCTCTGTCGCGCTCTGCTGGGGCTTGGGGATCGCAACTTCGATCACATTATTACCAACTTCAGGCTCTTGGCGCCGCACGACCGGACTGGCTGTCCATTTTCCAGCGTTTCCGTTCGTTTTATCCAGAGCGAAACACATACATATGTATACAGAGCACTTCCCTCCCTCCCTGCTGCACCCCCCTCATCCTCTTTCGTACGTACATGTCGTGTTATAGGATATTGCCAGCCAAATTCAAAATTACACCCGAAAGTACTATGTAATACGTATGGACGTGAAACTGTGCAGATGAAATACTGCAAAACTCCCTGACGTATAATTAGTAATATTTTTGTATAAGCGAAAGCAATTATTGAGTTTAGGATGGGCAGCAGGCTTGGCTTGCCCATGGATGAGAGAGGGTAAAATGTAATATGGTTGTGTATGCAATATTGCAGAGCTTCATGATTTTCGTTCGTTATAGGTAGTAGTCCGATGCTCGTATTTTGGTGCGATGCTATAATAATACAGGATGGGTCAGAAGTGTTTGTTTCAATAAAACCCGGCTCAGAGGATTTGTGATATAACATTCAATTCGTAAAAGCAATTGATAATCTTAACCACAGATCCAGCGGTATTCATCGCGTTATTCTGATGACCGGTGCTGTGACGTCCAACACGACTCCTGCCTTTGTACTAGGCGTAAAGGTAACGTCGGTCGTCTGCTTGATTAGTTAAATATCATGCCAATGAGACAGTTGTGTGGCGGAGAAGAGTTTGTCTCGGCAAATTTATAACCTTGACACTAAATTGAGGTGAGTAGTCGGCTCCACTCCGCGACCGTATTTGTGCCCTAGAAAGAGACTTCGGTACCCGTTGGATAGGAAGCTGGGTAAATCCGAGACCAGTCTGGATGAGACGGCTAGCAGAATATCAAGCCCTGGTCTCGGAGCCTGTATCCTTGTACCATTTTGTTTCACCTACAAATTTAAAGTTGTGATTGATCATGCCGCGGAGGCATATTGGAGGAGTAGATGACTTCTGAACCTCGGCCGCTGTTCCTCTGGGAAGGAGTCCCGGTACCAATTGCGTAGGAGGCTAGGTGGACCCTAGATCCGGTCTGGACGTTCAAATAAGAGAAAAATCTCGTCCCCTACCGAAATCCGAACCCCGGATCATCGAACACGTTGCCTAGTCGCTGTACTGACTGCACTATCCTGGCCCCTGCCTCTGAACTACGCAGGTCCCAGAAAATAATCATTTTGCAGATAATCCATCGTTCCCCACTATAAAAAAAAACACCGTCGATTTCAACCTGTGACTCGCAAAGATGTTTTTCGCGTGTCACAAATTTAACGTAAGTAATTATTCTATGTTATGTTTAGCGGACTTATCTGTCTGAACATCGCTTTTCGTAGATCAGAAGATAATGCGTGTATTTCAGCCACATGTTGTTTTGTCACGTCTTTCAGTTGTAGGAAGACTAACAGTTCTGAAAAGAGTTCGCAGAGTCGCCAAGTTTCGCCTGCTGCTACGAATCGGGCATTGCGTTACTGGGTGGCATAATCTAATCTCCTACACAGGGCTCTTTTTTTTTTTTTTGGGGCCTCATAATCCAGTTACTTGCTCTTCTAGGAGGTGTTCGAGACACGGTTATAGACTAACGTCATTCGGTAACATCGGCCATCTTTTTCCTGCTCGTATATAGGCCTACTTCGATTGTTAATTTGTGTCATTTTCTTGGTGGAATATTATTATAATAACGTATAATATGCTAGCAACTGATTGCGGGCTCTTGCTCGTTGCGGAAATAAAGTGGCAGTTCATTAAAGCTCTTGCGTGTGTCTTATATGCCGTATGAAATTGAATATACAGCCCATGCGCGATTTATTTTAGTGTAATTGCTGCCAAAATGCGCATCATTGTAGCAGGGTGTCTCGAAGTCAACTGTGAAGAAATTACGTATATTACGCATCAGTAATTACCCTTAAGTAATGCTTTTGTCCACGTGTAAGCCTCTGTTAGATTAATTTCCTGCATAGTTACGTAATAAATTTAGTAAACCGTGTAAACAATTCCATTCCGCTTTGACCTTCTAACTGACACATGCAAGTCAGTACAGTGTAAGCAACATGCACGTCAACTTCAACATCATCATAGTCATTATCGTCAGATTCAAGTTGTAACAGGGAAGAATGTGGCAACAGATTTTATCTCAGTAATTAACCAACTTGATGCACAAAATTTTTTTGTTTTGTAATAAGTTTATTTCATGCCTCTACGTGTTTCGAACACACGTGCTCATCATCAACAAAAATTTTGTGCATCATGTTTGTTAATTACTGAGATAAATATACTGAGATAAATATACTGAGATAAATATACTGAGATGCACGGTCAGCAAAACGCCAAAAAAAAAAAGTCTTACCGGTATCTTGCTTTGCTGATTGTGTCGTCACATGTAAGTTGTTGGCGACGAAAGTGTGACTGAAACAGATAACTGTGTGCTTTACGTCCACAATATACCTTCCTTTTCTAGTTAGACTTAAGGGACGGAATGTGACGATACAACACTACATTATTTTAGGATGTTTTATTTGATACTTGAAAGAAAATGTGCGATGAAAAGTGATTCTACTTGCTCTGCATTCAACTTGTTTGCCATACGATTTCAACCGTGAGAATTCGGTGAAGGTGCGATGATAATTAATTGTATTGCTAACTATATCAAGGAACTGACCCTTGTAGGCACTACTTCTTTTCGAAATGAATGCAATGCATGGAGATCGCGCTAGTACACCATTCTGTGACGTGCGGCATGTGTGGATCACACAACTTTCGGACTTGTTAGCCGTCCGTTAAGGTATTAAAGGTCCTGGTGGTGTCCAAAATGTTAGGGGGGAAGAACATAGATTGAAGGCGTTCGAGAATAGCGTATTGAACAGAACGTATGGACTTGCGGGAGAGGAATGACAGGAGATTGAAGAAAATTGCATAACGAGAATATTCATAATCTTTACTTTCCACCAGAAATTTGGATGAATAAATGGAGGAAGTGTGTGGGTGAACTGAAAAATGTATACATCAATCTAGTAGGAAAACCTGCAAGGATAGACCTACGTAGGCATAAGCAGGATGAAGGTATATTATGAATCTTCAAGAAATTGATTCTGTGTACACAAAAGGCAACAGTTTCTTACTAACAGAGTAACTGTGACCTCTTTTAAGGACCCTGCTCCATTTAGTAAGGGCTTGTCATTTTTAATATTTATTGGAGTCCAGAGGAGTTTCAATTGTATAGCATTATTTTAACGAGGTTGTTGCTTGCCTTTCATAGTCAGAATGCTCATGTCATTCCAGATTCAGAGTAAGGTAGTGTCAAGAAAGACACTAGTAGAGTCCTGCAGACACCTCAGGCTGGTATTGACAGTCTTACTTTACAGACCTGTCCTGTGATGCTGAACTACAGACGTTCTCGTGGCATTGCTTCTGCCCATTGCCCGCAACAACACAGCACGCCGTCCGTCGCTTGCACAGATATCGTGCCAGACGCACAATAGACTTCGCTGTCATCATTTCTGATGCTCGTTGCCTTCTGCAAGTGGAAGTTGCCGCGTGTCCTTCCAGTACGTTCGTTGTGTTTATGTAATGCTAGATTGATTTTTAGCCTGTCTCCTGCCAAACTGTACTGAATGGTCCCACAACCTTACAATATCTTGGGTTTCGTATTTAATATTCTTCATTTCCTTTTAGGTTTTTGGTTTCCGTTGCTGAGTGTTGAAAGTAGTATTCTAATATGAAACCACGTGCCGTGTTTTGCAATAAGAACTTACATAACGTCTTTGACAAGAGCAAGATATTTGAAAACGGAAGTTACAAACGAGCATTTAATAACAATAAGTCCTTCTTTAATTATACGTTTCGAACGAAAAACAATAGTGTTGTCGGCCATTTTACTAGAATCCTACTGTTAGAATGGTGCTTTAATTTTCTGGGTTGTTTAACTACGTATAAAAAGTATTCAGCTCACCATTTTTTCTAATCTCAACAAATAATACGCTACATACAGCCTGTATACTTGTAGGATTAATGAACAGATATAAAATGGTTCTGAAAGATATTGACAGTCGTGTTGAAAACAAATTGTTCTTCCTTTTTAAACACAGCTTGCCCATACATGCGCCAGAAGAATCGATATCTCATTCTTTTGTTACTGCCCTATTAGCTTTGATGTAACATTACAGGACTTTTAAAGTGGCAATCATTCAAACCGACTAAATCCATTAATCAAATATTGACAGGCAGTAGCATTTGCTTCTCATACACTTTTAGATACCGTCAGTCTTATTTCTGTGTAGCGTAATTGTTCCCAAAGCTTTGCCTGTGGACGCATATGTAGATGCATTTCATCCTAGTTCTCTGGTCTCAATAGGAAGAAGCAGGTTGATGTCTAAGGCCACATACAGGCCCACGGTGCTATAGCTGCGTTAGAACGTAGTAACATCGACTTTGTTTAAAAGACATGTCAGTCAGTTGTTTCAACATCTGGTGACCGGCTACTTGGGTTGGAATTATTTTCGGAACTTAACACTAGACGTGTGCTGCAATGGATGTTGCAGTAGGTGCTAATTTGGTTGCAGGACGTTCTGCGAGGAACTATAAATTAGTCTGTTTATTTGTAACGACCTTGTCACTGACTGACCATACAGCATCGAATGACATGCTACGTGAATAATTGTTTGGGAAGGATATTGAAGGAAACAACCCTGTCCGAAAATAAAATGCAGTCCCGTTTGTGTAGAGGAGCTAACTGAGCAATTCGCGAAAACCCCCCAGTCAAGGTAGTGGGTGTACCGGGTAGCCCCCCCCCCCGGAAGTAGTTGGTAGCGTTACCATTCTGAAACACGTGGACCTGAGCTAAGGACTTTGTTTAAGTAATTCATCTGCACTTGTATCTTAATGTGTCTCGGTTACGTTGTGATTTCCAACTACGTGGGCATTCGTACCATATCTGTTTGTGGGTTTGCATGTACGAGAATTGCAAGTGGTGTATTGCCTGTAGTACCTAAGAAAGGAAATGAAATTCGGAACATGGGCGTAACTCGTCAAATTTATATTTCCTTACGATGTTAGTGTATTTCAACACTGATATTTCACTGTCGTGGGAAGTGTCAAATACGTCTGCTTATAGAAGGTGGGAAGTCAGGTTGTTGGTTGAATATCAGTCCACAAGTCTCCATCTGTCTTTGCTTTTGAACGGCCCGTAAAACCAACGAACCCGAGAGCCATTTGATTTCGATGACTGCTCGTACTGGTTAGCTGATGGCTGCCACTTACAGGCGCGGTCGCAAAATTACGAAAAGCGACTGTTGGCTTCGTCATGTATGGCTGTCCGTGCATCCGCATGAAACAGCTCGGCTCCCGCTGGACGGATTTTCATGAAACTTTACATTTGAGTATTTTTTCGAAAAATCTGTCACGAAAATTCAAGTTTAATCGGTATCTGATAAGAATATCCACTATATACATATTATGATGATAATCTCGCGGAATTCCTCTTAGAGTGAGAAATGTGTGAGACAACATTTGTAGAGAAAATCGAAACACACATCTTATGTTCAGTAACGTTTTTTCCCGAAAATCGTGCCGTTTATGAGAAAATTTAGAAAAATGTGTAGCAGTACAGGTTGCAGATGATATATAATACGGCGTATGTGACAGCTGAATAAAGAGAGACCAACTTGATGTCACTTGCTTTATTGCTTCAGCCTGCATACAGATACCACACCGTAACACCAACACACATCGAACCAGAACAATACAACCCATGAAATAACTCAACAAATAAGTCGCAAGCTCCTGAGGATGGATGTATTAACATCCGAAACATGTTGAGCATTAAAT
>Ga0131853_10027466_pt1 | contig 10214 bp, 6 predicted proteins | sample TergutLab28metaG_FD_92764 | JGI IMG/M metagenome (GOLD analysis project Ga0131853, IMG submission 92764) | Labiotermes labralis P1 segment gut microbial communities from Petit-Saut dam, French Guiana - Lab288 P1 (version 2) (version 2) | ecosystem: Host-associated > Arthropoda: Insects >... | reverse complement strand
CTAAGGTAACCGTATCGAGTAAGAAGCTAATATCTCAACACTACTACTTCTAAAGCTTTCTAATGAGACACATCTGAAGCAGCCAAATCAGCTTCCTTTCCTCAAAACACAATATCTTAACATCATGTCCATGTTATCTAATACCCATCTTCAAGCTACATTCTTAAATCTAATATAACTTCTTACTACTACTTCCTTACTAGTTTTTCAATTTCACTTTTCAAAAGAGGTTCCCTTAGAAGAATCCTTTCCTCGTCTCCCATCACTGCCCATCATATTCAGGCCATCGCGGCCACAATATTTTATTTTCCTAAAAAAAGGCTATTATTTATTTATGTATTTACTTATTTACTTTTTTTACTTTGTGAACCTGTTAGAAGCTGAGAATATAGAGTGGGAACTGACCTGCATAATTCACAAATTTTGTTACATAACAGCGTAAATTTCTCGAGTCGTCAATTTTCTGTTTTGAGTGTCTCCCTAACCACAGGCTTCAAATGAAATTTAAGTTTTTTCTGCCAGAAGTGGGCACCACGTTTCAGACAGATAAAAAATTTACCCGAAAAAATTATTGTATCATACACCCTGATCTTCAGCGATCTAAAGTTATTTTTCAGTCCCTTAAGCTCATCATTAACCCCATTTACTTCTTTCGCATTTTTTGGCAGACCAGTGTGTGAACATTCTATACCTAACGATCACACACAGTAATATCATAACTAAGTTGCTCATTTTTGTTCCTTATTACCTTCATATACTTCAACAAAATAAATGAAAGTAACTAGAAATCCGCCATTAAAGGATAAAGGGGGAGTGGAGGGCCTAGATTCACTCATTCTTAACCTCGGTACTACAGCGAAAGTGAGTGGTCAACATCAAGCCCTGGCCACTTAGCCCCCTCAAAAATCCAGGCACCCATTGAATAGGAGGCTGAGTGGGGCCTAGAGTCCTTCTTGACGTGTTGGAGAAGAAACAAATCTCTTGCTCTTAACGAGACTGGACCCCGGACCGTCCAGCCACGTAGCCTGCTCGCTGTACCAAGTAGGCTATCCCGTCTTCCCTAAGAACCAATCGCTGGTAAAAACAGTTTTGTATTGTTTTTATGGTACATAGGTAAAGTTATAATGTTTTGAACAAGTGTTGCTATTTCAGTGTCATGCTGTTCACACCACGTTACAAAATAAGCACTAATGAAAGAAACATGACAGTAAAAACGCAGAAACGTTTGCCATAGACTTTCGGGCTATATCTGATGTAGGAAACATACCAGCGGGACATGCCGGTTACTTCAATTCACACATTTGAGTTTTATCTTTGGGACTTATCTCGTTGAAGAGCACCCCTCCCCCCACATGACCACCGTAACTAAGCCGAAGGCTAAGAAAGGCCCTGAAGACTTGTTAATATCCTCCTTAAGCCATTATTCCGTGCCTATAACAACATTGAGATTGTAGGTGTCAACTAAATTCCAGAATTCTAATGCTTTATTATAAACACTCCTACAGTTAACCTGCAGCACAACTAGCGATTTACCTTCTATCTTATATGCAGATGCTCCAGCTATAGATTTAACCCTTGACCCCACTTCAACTTCCCTACTCATTAAGACACTAGTCACTGGTCCATCTTCTTCACGTAAAGTCTTCTGTTCTTCGATAGATGATTGTCAAGTTTCCCTGGTATCCCTCGTTCTGTGATTTCCATTTTCCAAAATTTGTCTCATCTTACTCACCTGCCGATCCTCCGAAATCACGTCCACTAACTCTAGCATACAGTTGTCCACGTCGTCTCTTTCCTCTTCCATTCAGATGCAGTCCATTTCTAACGAAGTCCCCGTCCTCTATCCAGCTGTTCGGATCAACGAAGGTTAAGTCCCAAGGCATTTGCTAACAAGTAATATCTATCATTAAGTGCTCCAATACGCCTCCGTCACTTACCTCTACGAAGCAACACTCCACTCAGGACAAGTCTGCAGTTAGGGATTTTCTTCACTTCCGTAGTCACGAACGCATATACTTCTCCCATTACAAAATCAAGATTTCTCGTTGTTTTCAAGTCATTAGTACATACGTGATAATAACAGTTTCTGGAATACTTAGATCCCTCTTTTCTATCACTCTGTGTAGCGGTTCGGTTTTAATCCCCGCAAAGCATTCCACTATCCTATCTGCATGTTCTGCTCCAACGTTGCGCAACATTTGAGTCACCATCCACCATGCACTTTGTAAATTTTTGTTTTGCAGGCACTGTTTCACTCTTTCCAGCTACCGGCAGTAGTAACTTTGCTTCAGACTCCATGCTTCTAGCCTTCAGTTCATCAATTTGTCGCAGGGTGTTTTGCAGATCCTCCTGTAGCATTCTGACCGTGGTAGCACAGTGGTTAAGGTGCTGTGTTACAAATCAGAAGGTCGCTGGTTCGATCCCAGCTGGTGTCATTGGAATTTTTCATTGACACAAAATCCTTCCGATCGCACTATGGCCCTGGGGTCGACTCAGCCTCTAACAGAAATGAGTACCAGGAGTATTTCCTGGGGGTAAAGGCGGCAAGTGCGTAAGGCTGACAACCTACCACCATCCTGTGCCGTTGTCACGAAATCTAGGAACCTTAACTTCCTGAAACCCTCTGGGCCACTCCAGGCCTGTAATGGGACTGCTTTGCCTGTAATTCTAACTTTTTCAGTCCTACACTTATCACAGTTCAAATTCTCTCTCTCTCAGCCGCTTGAGTCTTCACGCGTCCACAACTATAATGACACCAACGTCCACACAGTTCTCACTGAATTCCCGATTTTAGATTCCTGCCACACCCAGTACATAAGAGTCGTACGGTGTTCTCCACTACCACAACAGGACCAATCATTAGTAAAACAGCTAAAACCATCGAACTTAGCACCGTCAAACTCAAGCAGTCACCAGTCGTTCCGTTAACGTCACCACGCCTAGGCACGCCACGGCATGAGAATCTCCCAGCCCAGGTACCCAGTCTCGCCCGGTAGCCTTCCAGGTTACAACCCATTGTCTACCCTTGCTCAGGAGCTCACAACAAACACCCAACGACCCTCCAAACTGGTATGTTTCCGAAGCCACTCTCCGTCCATCCTCCAATACCGAAAGACGGTAGTGAACTTTTGTCTGCCTCCTTTCACGCGTCTCTGTTAAACACAATTTAACGCACTCTCTGAAGTAGGTAATGTAAATTGATAGGCGTTTGCTTGGTAGGCGCCGCTTCGAACTCTGTTTTCGTTTAATCTCACTCCTCTCCCCCCCAAGTATCCATATTTTTGAAGCAGTGGTGGGGCTTGCGTGGTCAAATGATCCTGAGAATAATACTAGGGGTAGAGCAGCTAATGGTAGACCCTCCCATGCCAGACAGGTCAAAGGTGATGACCATCGTCCTCCAGGTTGGGGGTTAGGTGTGGGGCTGGCAACCCCACCCCATAAAAAATGTATTGTGTTGAGAGGCTTCTAAAATTTGAAGCTGAGTGTTTGAGGACAACTCTGGAAGGGGAGAAGGTCCAACAGGACTGTAATTCCAGAAGAAGATAAATAAGTCTCTGCTCACAATGACATCAACAGGAATACTATTCAATGTTGTAGCAACATGTTTAGTGTCTAATACTTCATAACCAAATGGTTATGTGGTTATTGTTATTCTTAAAATGTGACCATATACTTTGACACGTGGCATCCAATCACCACGTGTTTTCCATTTGGAATAGTGAAGAAAAGTCACTTGATAAAAAGAAGGGCACTTGAGGGTGTTAAAATTAAACGATAATAAACTTTAAAAATCAGAAACACGAAACTTTCACAAACACAAACTCTTTCATTCCCCCAGACAAAACATATTTACCGCAGACACGGAGTTGCATTTCAATTCTTGAAATGTAAGATAGAAGAGAATAATAATCGGGTTCGAGCTGTTCCGGGCCCGATGCACCTAGGCCTTAAGACAGGCCCTTTGTGCCCCACATTCTATATTAAGTTAAAAGGAGCCCTGTTCCTTCAACAAAGTTCCAGATGGTCCCCCATAACTAATTCCCAATTACCTTCGGGTCCAAAAGAAAAGGAACCCAGGTATAAACGGCAAAGTTACTATGTACAAGTGCCTTCTACCGGAGTTCTACTTAACTGGAGTCCTCCGTAAAATCCTTACTGGAGTCCCTTGTTGATGACCTCTCCTTGAACTCTGAATGACTCTCAATCTCAATCCCGCAGGATCAGGGGAAAACCTCCGGGTCCAGAAAAAGGAACCCAGGTATAATGTCTGGAGGTATAATGTCAAAATTACTATGTATAGTTGCCTTGTACAGGAGTTCCACCTGACTGGAGCCCTCTGTAGAATCTTTACTGGAGTTCTGTAATGTGGAGCTCTCCGTAAACTCTAAATTACTCGCAATCTCAGAGTTTTACTGAAGTCCCCTATTGCAGAGCTCTTCTTAGATTCTGAGTTATTCTCATCTCGATCCCATAGGATCTGGGAAAGTATTTGGTCCACCAAGCAGAGCCCCTATGCTTGGCAAGGCTAAATAAAACTGGGAGGTCGCCCGGTATCCCAGAGGGTGCCGCTGAAGACAGACTCACCCGCTGCCATTCATCCCTTAGGCACGGCACGCACACCGTAGGATTGGGGATTTTTTTTTCAAGGTTCACTCCTTTAGATCCGCTGTGTTCTGCGCAACAGGGTCACCAATCGTAGAATGTGGCTCTTCACTACGCACAGACGGTCTTGGGCGGAGAGAGGCTATAATCCGCACCTACCGCCCCTTGAGAATAGCTAGAGCCCCCTCAGGCCACCAGTGTCCCCCCTAGGCAACCTAGTGACCCTTGTACGGCCCGGCCGACTCCCCTCGACCCCTTGAAATGTAGATTATCCGCAACCGAGTTTTCTTCACTTTCGCGTTCTGTCTTTATATAAACCCTTGGGAAAGGGAGACAATGCATATTTTATCAAGAATTTCTTACAACGCCAGAAGTCTTTTGGCAAAACATTTTCTTTACAGAGATATCTGTACTTTCGTTATCCACTGGGTGTAGCGTTGAAAACACCGTAGGGAATTATTATATCAGAAAGCTCGAGTGACATTTGTTGTTGTAATGTTGATACGGCTTAAGTTTTAAAGAACGGTTACTGAAAGAAACTGCCCGTAACTATAAAAAAGATTTATTTGCAATTTACTATTCTCGTAAGGCGGTTGACAGTTCTTATAACGAATAGCCTACGGACTGAATGACCCAGAAGTCACGGTCAGTCTTACTGTAAGGTGTTAACGCTTAGGACAAATTTTGCGTAACAATTTTGTGCAGCAAAAAGCGGTTTACACTGATAATGGCACAAACTTCCAAGGTGCATCCAATCAACTTCATAAAGTATACAACATGTTTCAATCTTCATCACACATGGCAACAGTACACGACTTTTTGGCCCCCTAAAGGTGTGACTGGAGATTCCCCCCCCCCCCCCCACATGGACCTCACGTCGGAGGATTATGGGAAACAGCAGTGAAATCCATGAAGTATCATCTGCGAAGAACACCACCTACAAGGAACTTCAACCTTACTGGCTGTGATAGAGCCGTGCCTGAATTCCAGACCCTTGTGTGCCCTATCCAGTGATCCTTCTAACCCAATATATTTGTCTCCTGGGCACTTTCTGATTGGTGAACCATTAACCCAATTACCTTCTGTTGACTACACTTATGTCAAATGTAAGAGACTTTCCAGGTGGCAAACTTACCAACAATAACTACGACACTTTTGGCAACGATGGTCATCCGACTATCTACAGGAACTTTAACGGCGACAACGCTGGCAGAGGACATCCCCCAACCCACGACCGGGAGATGTCGTTCTACTGAGGGAGGACAACACGACTCCTCTCCGTTGGCCCATAGCTGTCAACACCAAGGTTCACCCAGGACCAGATGGCATTGTTAGAGTAGTTACCCTTAAGACCACCAAGAGAACTTTCAGACGTCCCACTACAAAAATTTGCCCATTTCCGTTTGTTAATAGTAACTATAACCCCATCCGTTAGGAGGTAGCAGTGTGTTCATGGGTAGAACAAATTTTTGCGTAACAATTTTGTGCAGCGAATTTTGTGTAATAACTTTGCTGCAGTTTGCATAATGTTACTTCATGTCCAATTGCATACGCGACATGCATCACCCTAGGCTTGTGATTCGGTGGCCACACGCTATTTTGCACACACCGCACTTGATGACGTAATGGTCACAAGACGGTGGTGTGATCGCCTTTGTCACCTACGAGAAGTTCGCTTAGCCAGGTGGGAGAGGGTCAAAGCTTCGCTTCTTTCTTTGTTCTAACAAATCCAAAAGGGACTCGCGTCGACTAGACGCGTCAAAGCTTGCGTTCTTCAAAGGGGAATCGCAAGTCACTGCAATACTACAACTGCACAGGGCTGTACAACAGTTCTATGAATTGCAGTGTTAACATTTCAAGTTCATAAGGAACTCGTATCTGCAACGGATGTGTACGTGCTCGCTCTCTGCTCACTACAGCAGCAAGTCATTCGCCATAACTACGGCATACTGAAATTATTAGGTTATCGTATTCATAGGGAAAGCGATAACAGGTTTAAATGTGATTATAATCACAGGGGTTTATCATTCAACAGTAAATTCGTTGGGAACAAAGCAACAAGTTTAATTACAAATTATCAGTGTATTGAAAGGCAATTTACGTTCTATATTTCAATTGTGAACAGTGTAACAACACGCATTAGTGTATTACAACAGTGTTACTTAATATAGTTAGTGACGCTACAAGCATAAATCATCAAATATTGGCACAGGGTCAAATTAATGTTACACGTAATCATTGTACAACTGTTGCTAATATTCCAGCAACATTATGCAGTGTGATTCTATTATCAATGCAAATCAAAATTAAGTCCATTAGTGTTGTGTATAATTAAATTAGATCTTGTTTTGGAACCGGCATATTATTTAAATGAACAGGGATTCCTGTTCATGCCAATATGCTCCCCTGAAAACCAGAGGTAGGGTGCCCACATTCCAAACTGACTGTTGGTACGGAAGTACTCCTCGTGATGCACGTGACGTTCTGAGTGTTGATTTTATTACTGGGTGCAGGTAATTCATCGTCATTATACTGACATTTACATCTTTATTTTTCGAAATGTTTAACTAGCTACAGACTAATATACTCGTAGGATGAAAAAATACCCCCTCCCTTCGGGCCTTCAATTTCCACTCCGTGTTAGTTTATAGGCAACAGCCTCTCTTCGACTTTACAGCCACTTCCTATCTTTTCCGATGTCTTGTGTGGTCCCGGCCTCCTCTCCATTTATCCTTCATAATACGTTTCGGTGTTCTTACCTCAGTCCTTCTACCCAAAAATTTATTCAGCTTTGTCTGTGTTCATCTATTTTATTTCACACTTCTTGGTTTTCTAGTTCCTTTCTAACATCATCCTCAGTAAGAACTACTCTCCTGCAACCTCAAACCTTGCTTACGTAAATAACCTCTGGATATCGGGAGTTAAGCAGTCTCGGCATAAAGCAAACTTCTCACCCCAATTTAGTGTCGAGTTTCAGAATACCTCCACTCCACATGCGGGTTCATGGCATCCACATTGACAACTTAACCTTTCACTAATTTTTATTGATTGTATCCTGTGAATATTCCTTCTAAAGTTCTCTTTCATTTAGCAGTATGTCACTGTTACAGCTTCGAAAAATTTCAACAGAGATTCTTTCCTTGTTATGCCATTCAGTGAGATTCACTGCGTTTTAAAAGAACAAGTCTTCATAGTTAAACAGTTTGTTCATAATGCTGACAACTATAATTATAATCATGATGATGACAATTTATGAACCATCCAAAGGGCCGTGGGGTCTGACAAGACTTCAAATTCATTCACGTCGCGTATGAGAAATAACAGTGGCGACAAATTAGCACAATGAAGGGGCTGGTTCAATGGTTAGCACAAATTAATGTCGAAAACAGGAACAACTAAAATACCTAAGTGCAACAGCAGCACAATCACCTGTAGACCAGGGAAGTGCCAACTCCCGAAACGTCGTTATATTCATAAAATATCTGTGAGTTAGTAGGTATCTGCCAGCATAATTGTTACATTGCTCCAGTACGAAGCTAGTGAGCGAGAGTGTGCTTACAAGCTGTTTGTACAGCAGTAAGAGCACTTGAACAAGCGTCATTTGCGTCACTGGACACTCAGATATTGAACGTCCCCGGAAGTGTTTTCTTGCATTTCAATTAATATCGTACCATTTGTCCTTCCGCCGTGACGTGTAGAGTCGAAATGGTGACTTGCTTAAATTACTGCGTCTTAAGGTGGGTCCACACTTGTAACGTTACCGCGAAACTTTGTAAGTGTGGACCCACCTTAAGACGCACCAGCAGGACACGCGGTGGGCGCAGTTGGTTGACGCACTGCTCTAAAAGCCAGAAGGTCGCGGGTTCGATTTCCCGATTCGGTCAATGAAATTTTTCACTGACTTAATCCTTCCGGCCGTTCGATGGTCCTGGGGTCGACTCAGCCTCTAACAACAATAAACACCAGAAGGAGGCTGCTGCGTAAGGCTGACCCTCCCACATTTCCATCAGAGGACATGCCTCAAGGCTAATACGACCCCACTGGTCATACTAACTCGTTAATAAGGTCTTGCCATGCCTTCATATTGAACTTGGCTATAACAGGGTAACCTGCTCTACATGTACAGCACAAGTACTGTACATGTACAGTACATGTGCCGTACATCTGAACAAAATGGGAGAGTAGTGTTGCGTTTGCAACTCCTACTGTCGAATTTTGAAGCAGTTGAATTTGCGAAATCTACAAAGCCGTGCAAGGGAAGCTTCACCTCGGTACTAGATGGAGGCGACAGGTTACCTTGGTCGCTGAAAGGGTGCATTGTAAGCATTCAGTAGAAGGCTGGGTGGAACCACGACGAAAAATACTCTTGCATCTACCGAGAATCGAACGATTCCTCGGTTTCCAAGTCAGTGACCTAGTCACTATACCGACTACGCTGTTCTAGCTTCTCCCTGTTCAAGATGTAACAATCAAAACTTTCAATTCCAAGTTCGTAAATTACTTTACGATTTACGACCTCTCTGTGTCCTGTACATTATATAATCGGACAGATCTTTCTACGCTTCTTGCCGATGTCCATTACATAATACAAGAAATGTGTTCTCAGAAGCGTAAGGTAAAGAAATAACGATTGTGAAGTATTCTCTTTTCAAAACAACTTCGCATATGTTCATCGACAATAATTCGTAATAATAAAGTGGTTGACCTTGGGTGCGAATCAGCCGCCATACGTCCAGCACAGGTATGCGCACACTCGTGTAAATATATGAATTCGTCATTCGGAATGACCTTCAGTGTTACAATCACACTTTTCGTAATTTCTTCAACGTCCTGAGATCTTTTTCCTTTCAAGTCGGACTGTAAGTTTGGAAATAGCCAAAATGTCACTGGAGCCAAATCTGTTCGATAAGGGGACGCGCAGTCTAACACTACATCAGTTTTGCCATAAAACTTACTTACTTACTCCATGGAGCAGAGTCCTTCTTGAGAAGCTAACAGGCTTTCAGCTAGTCAGGAAATTTCCCGCATTTTATGGAACCCGAAGGTTCATGACCGCAGTCACAAGTGCTTACTCTTTGACTCTTTCACAACATGATACTTTTTTACAGTGAGGAGTTGTTAACACCTCGCCAAACCCCCAAACTGGAGGACCACCTCTTGTCGGCTGTCCGCGACTTCTTATTCAATATATTCTTAGCTACCCTCCACACTGGAGGCCGTTCCTCCATCCGCAACCTGAGGATGCGCCAAGCCGTGGTGAAAGGGACCCACTTATCACAGTTTGCCATAAAACGCTTGACAGAAAGTGCCCCCTACTAAATGCGCAATGCATCAGAGGTCTTGGAGACTAATATGGCAGGATTATACTGGGACAAGGGAATGCTTACCGAAACTATCTCGCATAAACGCCCTGACATCACACTCTTTGAGGAAACCAATCAAATGATTTATTTAATTGACTTCAGCATATTTAATTGACTTCAGCATGCCAAGTTCCAGTAATTTGCAAACTGCGTAAACTATGCAGAATTGAGCATTAAGTGAAAAAAACAGTGGCAAATGGACGCGGTGTCTACCTTACCTCTCACTCTGTCTACCTTACCTCTCACTCT
>Ga0131853_10027463_pt1 | contig 10215 bp, 6 predicted proteins | sample TergutLab28metaG_FD_92764 | JGI IMG/M metagenome (GOLD analysis project Ga0131853, IMG submission 92764) | Labiotermes labralis P1 segment gut microbial communities from Petit-Saut dam, French Guiana - Lab288 P1 (version 2) (version 2) | ecosystem: Host-associated > Arthropoda: Insects >... | reverse complement strand
CCCGGGGGTAAAGTGCGGCCGGGGCGTGCTGCTGACCACTCACCCCCTTCTAGTGCCGCGGTCATGGAACAGTAGAGCTATACCTCTACCCACCCTCTGGGCCACACCGGGCCTGTAACGGGAAAACCTTTACCTTTTTTATATGCACTCAATAAAATACAATTCATAACAAGTTCTAAACTCCGACAAGTTTCATTATCGGGATACCATTTTCAGGGGTTTTTTTTTAGAACAAAGGGATCTGAGCTATGGTGGGCTTAGATTCATTTGTTCTAAAGCTCCTTGAAAATGACATCCCGATAATGATACATGTCGGAGTTCAGTACTTGCTATGAATTGTATTTTATTAAGTGGAAATGTTGGTTGGTATATTGATCGGGCCCCGAATGTGGAGTGTGGAATTGTACGTGTCTGTCACGTGTAAATCCTGCCTTGTCTGTGAATCTGTACGAGGAACGGAAGCAAAAGGGCCGCCCGTCAATTGGCGCAGTAGCTACCGAAAAAGCGTTGCTCTCCCAAGACGTTCAGCAACGTCATCCGGAATTCTGTCCTCCAGTGCTGCTGTCCGGACCCTCCTTTGTCTTCGTCTCCTCTTTATGCTCACGCGAACGTAGACGCCACTAAGTTACCAGTCACTGCTGGACAATGCTTTCTGTGTGGAATTAGTCCTGGTAAGAGGGACTTACTGCTACTACATTCATTGTACGGCCAAACATCGTGTATATGCGTCTTGGCCAGGGACACTTTCAGTGTGGCTACGGCCTCTGCACTCCACCAGCCTATGTCTTTTAAGATGGGCCGTAGGCTAAAAAAAAAAAGAGTAACGAAAGGCCCATGTTTATATTAACTTTTCCCACTTCTGTTCTTATAACACGTTTCTATATTGGTGCCGTGTATTTCAGGAACATTCTGTGTAAAAGTTCCCCGTCAGAATTTTTATCCTCATCGTCCAAAGAGGAACAGCAACAAAGTAGTAAGTTTTGTTTTCCTTTAGCCAGTTGGATATATTGACACGAGGAAAACGAAAACCTCTCTTCCACTTCCTTAATCTCTTTTCCACGTTTTTTTTCTGATTTCCTAGGCACGAAAATTTTTTTTTTCGGAAAGACGAGGCTTGAGGGCAAGAATAAAGAAAGGAGAGAAAGACGGCGAGGCAGCGCTTCTCTTCTCTGTTTGTCTATCTTGACCGATTACTGTCGGGAAATTGGACTTCCTTTTTATTTTACTAAGCACGCTATTTCTCTGTGTGAAAGGTCTGTCAGTACGTGTTTGGTAAAAAAAATATGACACTCAGTTTTTCGGTAAGAAACGCTGACGTGGTGGGCATTCTGTTTATATTAAAGTTAAACAGTCAAATTTGTCTGTCTGTGTTCTGTGAACACAGACAGACTGAAGCCTGCATCCGGATACCACACCACCCCAGCCAAACCACACCGTAACACCAACACACATCGAACCAGAACAATACAACCCATGAAATAACTCACCAAATAAGTCGCAAGCTCCTGAGGATGGATGTATTAACATCCGAAACATGTTGAGCAGTAAATAATGAAATAATAGAGCAAGTGACATCAAGTTGGTCTCTCTTTATTCAACTGTCAAGATGATACACGGTCCAATAAACATAAGATATAGAGGCGTATAAATAAACTTATTATGAAACAAGAATCTGTGCATTAAGTTGGTTAATTACTAAGATTATACTGAGATGCACGTTCAGCTAAACATCAAAATTAGCAGAGCTGGTTGACGGGCCTTATCCATGCGAGAGATGCCAAGGGCGAGGTTCTTACATTTTTTTAATCTGCCAATCCGCTATTGCTGTCGATGTACAAGTGACTCGCTCCTTCCCTACCGCCTGAAAATTCCAGCGGTCAAAAACTGATAAATGACCTACATTGGATGTAAAATATGTGCTTCACTTCTCTCTACAGCGTTTGTTTGAAACATTTTTCGCTGCTATTAATGTAGCGTCATAAAATTGAATTGAACCCCAGACAGCAAATTTTAGCCTGCATTTGTTTTCATTTTGTGGGTTCTGGTATTTGCTGCCTGTACAAAATTGTAACTCGTAACATTGGGGAGAGTTGTTGCAGAATAGTTATTTCTCTCTGGTCGTAACCGGCACCTGGTTACACCATTTTTACAACGCATTACAAGAACAGAGACATTCTTTGCGAAACAAAAATATATGACAAACAACATACTCCAATTTCAGTTGCACAGATGTCACAGCATCATTTCGCCAAACTTCAAATAACTTTTTGTGATAAAACACAGACGTAAGATGTAACAGATTATTCTGATAAAAAAAAATCCGGCTTGTCTAATCCTATCCACATAGTATGAACAACTGCCGAGATGTTGCCGAATAAAAACGGGAGGAAAATCCAGTAAAGGTTTCATACGGTAGCTGGTAGAAGTCGTTCAACCTGGCGGTTTTCGCGTTGATAGGAATGTCACAACCCTGTGCCACCTGCCTCACACTCTTATCCCAAATCAGAATGCCAAGGTGCAAAGAAGGCAGGTTGAGAAATGTGATGGGCAATAAGGATTGCAGCTTCACAACGTTGGTAATTTATTATTATTATTATTATTATTATTATATTTATCACCTATATGCAGGGAATTTACAATTACGTACAAGAAACAAACCATGTTTCTACGGTATATAGTGTTGCAGCTGTTCTGTATTGACAGTTTGTGCTGCATGTAATGTTATTTCGCCCGTGAAACATGTTTTGTACTTTTACATTAGCACTTTCCGTAGCATTTGTGCAGTGCCCAATATGGCGGTTGTTTGTAGTTCCTTAATTTCGTGCTGTCCCATTATGTTGCTCAGGTGTTGTCTGAATGATTTTGAAATGGTTCCAGTCACCCCTACGATTACCTGTATTATTATTATTATTATTATTATTATACGCCAGAGTCGAACTGTGTGAAATACGGACTTATTGCAGCTTTTATTGTCTGTTTTATGCCTAAATTTTACAAAACGTTTGAGGCAAAGTATCCGCCAGCACATTTTTCAGATATTTGGAAGGCACTGTGGGGCAGAAGACAAACTGTTGCCTTCGGCCAGCCCCGTGGGCGAAGCGGTAAGGATTCTCGTGTCATTTCAAAGTAAATATTTAGTTGGCTGTGTCCACTGCTTGCTGAGCTCCGCACAGATCCTGAAACTCAAACAAAGGAGCTGCTGTTCAAAGAAAGCTAATTCTAGAGCAGTAGTTACAAAGTGCACATTCCACGCGTTCTTGAAGTGTCTTTTCTATTCGGTCTTTCATGAAGCTGGATACTTCGCACTGCAGCTTGCGTTTTGTGTTTTTCTTCACGGCATCCGAAATAGGGCAGCAGATTCTAGGTTCTGCTTTCTCTTTTTATTGTTCACGCTACTGTGAAGCTAAGTTATAAACTAAATCCTTCCAAGATGTTGGAACAACTAAAATATTTGGGGACGACTGTGACAGATCAAAATTGCATTCACGCGGAAGACCAACGCTCACTTCACGGCTTTACGTATTGCCTTCTCCAGTCCAAAATACAAACGTTAAAGGGCACAAACCCAAATTTTATTGAACGATATTTGAGATTCTCACGGCGGTGTTGATGGAAATCCAAGTCTTACGTCACATTACGCCGTGTGGACTGGTAAATCCTAACCAGTGTACACGGTGTAACATACCAGAACACGTTGCTTTATAATTATGTTTTGTATGTCGGTGTAGGGGCAGACGGAGGAAAACCATGAAGAAGCTCATGCGGAATAACTGACGACTGGATGTAGGTTTGAAACCGGGGTCTTCCGAATGTGTACCGCCAGTGTTACCAACTTCACGGCGAAGTCCGTTATTGATTAAAATTCTTGCTGACCTCACCTAACTGAAGGGATTAACAGACCACACGTTCTTGCTAGTGTTTGTTTAACCATTTCAGAACACAGTGGTTGCAGCATGCACAACTTACTGTAATATTCAAATTCTGTGAACTTTCTGTCACATCGGATTTTTGCATTTCGTATGATTCTTGCTATAAATAGCAATTATTTCCATACATGCTTTGCAGCATTAAATGTTTGAAGTTTGTTATGGGGATTCAGTGTTTTCAATGAGGTATAAACTGAATGTTTAAATATAATTTACATGAATTTAATGGCCCATTCGGCATCTCAGCGCGGAGGCTCGGGTTCGATTCCGGGCCAGTTAATGTAGAATTTGTAGTGGAAAAAATAGCACTGGGACAGGGTTCTCTCGGAGCACATTTTTATTCTTATGTAATTACCATTCCAACAATGATCCAAAGTATTTTATCGTAAAACTGCTCTTCTCAGAAGGACAAGCGGGCGAAACCTGAAAAAGTTAAAGCAGTGCTGTTTTGGATACTGGGGTGCATTTAACAGAAGAGTGCTCTCAACTGTAGGGTCCAGTGAGTTAATTTGTATTCCTTATGTGGAACTGCGCAGGTCGCTTGGCAGCTGATGTCACGTTCTGCCCGTCCCTGGGGCAGGATTAGTGAGGAAGTGCGCGCCATTCTGTCAGGTATACAACTGTGCGGCCACTTTGTTGAACTTGGCCACTTTGTGTGTGAGTTCGTCGTTTGCGAAAGACGTGTAGGAGCGCAACTATGGCGGAACTATTCATGAACTGCGAGAGGCTAAATTGAAGCTTCTATAATATGTCGAGAGTAACTATGGTTTACTAATGAATGACCATTTAACTTTATGCGGTTACATTTCGTGTCTCATTCAACCCTTTGTCGATTTGTTATTTCAGGCTTCCACCGCGAAGTAGATGAGAACTGCGCTCTTCTGGGTCGTTACACGGCGAGTAGTGGTAATTTCTTACGGACGTTTCGGGACAAATTATCGATCCCATCTTCAAGGGTCAAGAAGACGGGGACCAATAGGTTGTCCCGAAACGTCGGTAAGAAATTACCACTACTCGCCGCGTAATAACCCAGAAGATCGCAGTTACCTTTGTTTGTTTATTTGTTTGGTACATAACATTTCGGCAGGACAGACTGTGGACTTCCGGCGGTTGTAACACGCACTGCAGACATGTTACACATAATTACTATGACGCAGTAACAGCAGATAAAAAAAAAGAGGGCGTTGTCACGTACTTGTGTTGGCTCTGACGCCTTTTCGTCTTGCCACCTGCATGCTGTTTCAAAATACGACTAACTTGACATGACTGGTGTCAGTTGACAGTTGACTGCACGAGAACGGAGAGGGCAGCCAGCAATAAAACACTATACACACGTTTTTTATTACAAACTTTGGTATTTTACTGGTTTTGTTGCACGAAAATGAGCAAGTGAAAGATACGCATATTGGTTGGTTCGGGAACGTCTCCTATTGGCGCAGGGAAAATCAGGTTTTTCTTCCACCCAAATTTTCCAGTCCGGTTCTGAGCCCCACCCAGTTCCTGTTCAGTCCGTTCGTGCCGTTCTTTCCTTGGGGAATTATATAGTTACGAATGAAATATTTATTTTTCCCATAAATAATGTCCCAGTGGCCGCGCGTTCTAAGGCGTAGGTCTGCGGTCGCTCGCCTGCTGAGACTGTGGGTTCCATTCCCACCGGGGTCATAGATGTTTGTCTGTTATGAGTGTTGTGTGTTGTCAGGTAGAGGTCTCTGCGACGAGCTGATCACGCATCCAGAGGAGTCCTACCGACTGTGGTGCGTCGTTGTGTGTGATCTAGAAACCTCAAGGGAAGGAGGCCATGGCCCGCGTTGGGCCGCAGCGCCACAGGAGAGAGAATGTCCTTGTGGCAAGTAGGAGACATGAAACCCGATATTTATCATGTATGAGTCTTGCCAACATACTTCACAGGACCCTTATTATCATCCTTTAATTAAGTAAATCTCTTTCCATGCGTATAAGATTTCCTTTGGTCGCTCATGGCAGTTTTCATATTATCGTGAGACTTTTGTAGGACGTTGTAATATATTGGCATTCATCTTCGCAGTATTACCTAACGTGAAAGAAGCATACGTCAATATGGGCCGCAGGAAAGATTTATAGACCATTAACACCGGATTAATATCAGTGTTTGAAGATTTATTTCCTTATTCGTTTACGGATTTGCCTCAGTCTACCGTCATGTTTACACAGTAGGCAGGAGTTTGACGTTCATGTGACCGTGCATCGTGATAAATTCCTATAATAAAACCAACTAGATGCACTAATTTCTCAAATTTATTTTTGGAATAAAACTCGACATGTTTCGGGCAGTTCCTCCGTCCATCATCAGGAATTTTTCACTGTTCACACAGTAATGTTATATGTCATACAGGTTTGCTGACTGCTTGCAAGCTGTCAGCAAACCTGTATGACATACAGCATTGTTCTGTGTACAGTAAAAAACGCCTGATGATGGACAGAGGAACTGCCCGAAACATGTGGAGTTTTATTCCAAAAATAAATTTGAGAAATTAGTGCATCTAGTTGGTTTTATTATAAGAAGTATACAGGAGATTTATGCCTTGTTTGATATCTTTTAATCTAACGTCACTGCCAAAGTGCTTTGCTTTGCTGGTCCTCTCTATGGGTTCAATGAACATTTCTCTGTGTAAATATTTCGGTGTTATTTTAATATTGTGTGTACCGTGCATCGTATTATAAATAGTGTGTAGAACCAACTTTACATTCACTAAACTTATTCTTCACACGTCAATTCTCCAACCGAAACGTGCTGGAGAATTGACAAAGTGTGAAGAAAGCGTGTATTGCATAAAGTTGGTTCTATAAACTGTTTCGGTAGTAGTTGCATTATAGTTTGGAAAATAGGGTAATAGTACGTTTGTTAGTAATACCATGAATTCTTCACTACTGGGACCAGTTTTGTTTTTTAAAAAAATGACCTGTTGCTTGGCGTTATTTCCCAACTTCTGTACTTAGACTTGCATACCGAACCCTGGCCTTGCAATCATCAGGATAGACTAAAATGGCTGCTTTATTTTCATTTCAATAGAAGGAATCTCATTAATAAAATATTCAGAAGTGCGAGTCCGCGTAAAACGCCCTGGAGAACTCCCACAATTGGAGCGTTGGTCTGGAAAAATGCTCCAATACATTATAGAAAATGGTTGATTTTAGAAATACCTTTAAATTGTATGGAAATGTAGAATGAGGAGGAGCGTTTGAGTTACAAATTTTGTACGGAGCCCTGTGATTCTTACTTTAACAAAAACGTTTTGATTTCTCAAGACCCCATTACCTGTGCCTCAGGCTGCCATTTTCGACCTCTCCCAAGCCCCCATTTACACAACTCTCATCTTATTCAACGCTCTGTAACATCTCCAGATGTAATATCTTTGTTAAATAACACAACAATCGATAATGCATTTTCTGTTTCTCAACACTCCACTGAATTTCATAGCATAAGCTCCATTCAAGTCAGACTACGCTTTCACTGCTCCGAATCTGGAGCCAGCAGGTTTGTCTGGAAAGCTGTGAACTACATTTTATACCGAACTGCACGGCGTCATATTTTCAAATACCATAATTCCAAAACATTTTATTTTAATATCGAAACTTTTGTTTCCATATTCTGTATTTACGAAATTTGCGACGTGACTAAATTACGTTTTCATGCCTGTCATTTATATTCATTTATTGATCAGTTTTTAACGACACTTTCGTTGGTGTCGTGGAATGACATCGTGTCTGTAACTGTAACTGTAACTGTAACTGTAACTGTAACTGTAACTGTAACTGTAACTGTAACTTCAGATGAATGCACAACGAAACTTTGAACACACAGACACATAATTTGGTTCTACACAAGAAAGTCACAAGATCAATCTCGTTTTTGGTTCGATAAAATAGCTCCATTTTACAGAGTATAGTGTAGAGTTGTGGTGGTAAACTGACATATCTATTTTTAAAACGAACAAGGCTTTTCGGGGCTTACTTAATTTTACAATCCGTTCTCTAGGTCTCTGGTATTTTAACTCTCACTTAACTTAAAGAAAATGCGTGTCAAGTCTCCGAGAACAGGTTGTTCAGATAATTGTTAGGATCAAAGAAGAAGCAAGGCTTGATTTAATGCTTGCCATCCCGAAGTGTTTAACACATGTATAAATATACAAAGATGTATCAGTCAAACACAACAAAACTTTATTATGGTTGTTATTTTATTAGGGCAACATGTTTCGATTCTTATAGAATCATCTTCAGGCCCTTCTAAGATACAGATCATTACTTGGCAATGCTTAAAATGCGCTGTGGGATCCCAAGAATGTAGGCGTTTGGGATCCCACAGCGCATTTTAAACATTGCTAAGTAAGGATCTGTATCTTAGAAGGGCCTGAAGATGATTCTATAAGAATCGAAACATGTTGCCCTAATACAATAATAAACAAAAAGTTTTATTGTGTTTGACTGATAATCATTGTATATTTATAGAAGCAAGGGACAGGATTGAGATGAAGGCTGGAAGATGGGAAGCTGCATTAATTGTATTCTGCATCAAATATTGTTGGGATGAGAAATTCAAGGAAGTTGCATGCTGCTTGAGACGTGGCAACGATGAGAAAGCAATCCAGAGTTTTTTTTCGGAAAACCTACAGCGATGGAGCCACTTGGAATTTGTGTTTCTAAAGGAGGAGTTCTGCCGGTCCCAGTGGCCGCGCGGTCTAAGGCGTAGGTCTGAGGTCACTCGCCTGCTGAGATTGTGGGTTCGAATCCCGCTGGGGGCATGGATGTCTGTCTGTTGTGAGTGTTGTGTGTTGTCAGGTAGAGGTCTATGCGACGAGCTGATCACTCGTCCAGAGGACTGCTACCGACTGTGGTGCGTCGTTTTGTGTGATCTAGAAACCTCAAGAATGAAGAGGCCCTGGCCCGTGTTGGGCCACAGCGCCACGGCGGGAAGGGCGGGATAGGGGGAGGTCTAGTAAATGGGTGGCTGGCTTTGGCTAATGATTCGGTCCAGTAATGTCCGTTTGTAAATACAGTTACGAAAATTGGGGATCCATAAAAAGAAAAAAATTTCTTGAACAGGTTTACAATCCTTAGTCCCTTAATTAAGATTCTGCCTAAAGAGAAAATTATTTAATTTGTCGGTTTCTTTGTTCGTTTGAGTGACAGGTACACTCTGTGACGTAGTAGATATACTGTATCTATAGAAGGGTGTTCAGAGAATGGACATCCTCTTCATCTCCCGACAGATCTTATGTTTTCCCCTCCACTATCATGTTGACCTCTCCAGCCGCCAGACGATTATGTTTCCCACATATGGAGATACAGATAATCACGTGGTAACTTTTGCTAATGAATAGCGCTTTTAGTTGGTCGATATCGTCCAGAGAGAGCTGGACAGGGATACAACTTAGAGAGTGAAAAGCCTCGGGCACCGTAATCCCCAGTTCCATGGGATCATTCCAGTGACGACTGTCAGTACGGCTCAGGATACGACACGTGGCCCTCCCGAGAAAAGAGAACACTAAAACTGCTTTTATGTCCTTCCATGGCTCTAGGTTAAACTCCAGTTTATGAAGTTGTTTATACCGCTCTGTATGGCAGTCGCCTGTACTCTTCCGAGAACTTATACAAACTCTGACATCAACTATGAAAAGGACATCCGCTCGCGTTCCCAAGTGCATTCACCGTGTCAAAGAGAAACGCCTCATCACTCAGCTCTTTGATACAAAGCTTCCTTTCTAGTCTGCGTTGCATTGCTTATCGCTGTACATATAACCCACAATAGCGTCATTTATTTCGACCAAAACATTTAGGCCAGACTGCACGCTGTCAGCAGCACACAAGATGGTACAGCACAGAACAGAAATCAAGATTCATATCTGCTGGCATATGGCGTCACGGCTTCATACCCCAGGAGACTTTATAATAATCATCATCATCATCATCACCTCTGTGAGACATGAAGCATCGGAAAAATAAGATTTTTAACTTTACACAAGTGAGAAATATGGCTGAAGAGCACGTAGCAAAGCGTGCACGTGATGTGACAGAGTGTGTAGTGACACAAATTGTGATGATACTGGACGTTATCAATAGCATTTTAATTTAACCACTGAACGAGAGAGGCAGAGTATGTAGAATGTAACACTGAGGATAGTTGAATAAGGAGAGACCAACTTGATGTCACTTGCTTTTTTATTTCATTATTTAATGCTCAATATGTTTCGGATGTTAATACATCCATCCTCAGGAGCTTGCGACTTATTTGTTGAGTTATTTCATGGGTTGT
>Ga0131853_10027460_pt1 | contig 10215 bp, 12 predicted proteins | sample TergutLab28metaG_FD_92764 | JGI IMG/M metagenome (GOLD analysis project Ga0131853, IMG submission 92764) | Labiotermes labralis P1 segment gut microbial communities from Petit-Saut dam, French Guiana - Lab288 P1 (version 2) (version 2) | ecosystem: Host-associated > Arthropoda: Insects >... | reverse complement strand
TTTTATATATTTATTCAACAAATATAGTTACTGAATATTTTAAACATGGTATATACTCTCCGTTTTTTTCTCTTCAAAATGCAGTTTGTTTCATAATTCTAACTTATTTGGTTCCTGTATTATTCACATTTTATATACAGGGTGTGCTAATATTAAAAAAATAATTCCGGCGCCAAACGGTAAACAGGGATCATTATTGTAGCATCGCAGTTCTGCACTCTTATTTTGATGTAGCGTCGTTGAATGGTTAACTTCTGTCTTGAAAGTGTGGGCGCGCCGCCCGTTTGTGACGATTTTCAGATCGCCGTTTTGATGACCCCCATTGAATATAAGAAACACAAAGAATTACGGAGTGCCAGCAGTAAAATGCCGTTTGATATTCGCCTTTACTTCTTAAATAGTATGTCTCTGAGTGGTCTTCTGCATGCAGTACATTCCTGTGATTGTCATCGGAAATTAACCGTAACTGCACAAGGGCGCACAACTTGCCCCCGACGTTGCGGTACGTTAGTAGTTCTGAGTGTCGTCAAGTAAAGGGACGAAATAGCGGCTCAGGGTAGAAATTACAACAACAGACAAACGTCTGCAGCGAATTCTTATAATAAAACCAACTAAATGCACCAATTTCTCAAATTTATTTTTGGAACAAAACTCTACATATTTCGGACAGTTCCTCTGTCCATCATCAGCAGGTTTTCACTGTACACACAGCAGTGGTATATGTCAGCAAACCTGTATGACATATACCATTGATGTGTGTACAGTGAAAAACTCCTGATGATGGACAGAGGAACTGTCCGAAACATGTAGAGTTTTATTCCAAAAAAATCTGAGAAATTGGTATATCTAGTTGGTTTTATTATAAGAATTTATCACGATGCTGCACGGTCACCTGAACGTCAAAGTCTGAATCGACGTCCTGCTTAATTTGCAGTCATAGTCACAGGAATGTATTGTTTAAAAAGTTACAGCCTACATTAAGCGGCATCTCATTACTATTACTCTATATTAGTGTGGTTGTTGTTGTTGTACTTCTTATTATTCTTCTTCTTCTCCTTCTTCTTCTTCTTCTTGTTCTTGTTGTGGTGTTGGTTGTGGTTTTTGTTGTAGTTTTTGTGGTTGTTGTTGTTGTTGTTGTTGTTCTTCTTCTTCTTCTTCTTCTTCTTCTTCTTTTTCTTCTTCTTCTTCTTCTTGTCATGGTGGTGGTTTTTGTTGTAGTTTTTGTGGTTTTTGTTGTGGTTGTTGTTTTTGTTAACGTCGCGGTGTGATGTTCAGTATTCTTTCGTCACATTCCGAATATTTCCTGTTAAGTTCTTGCACGTGATGGTACTTGTCCTTGCAGGACATATCGCGAATTTCCCTCAGTCAAAACTGTAAGTGCAGGATAAGACGTCAGGGTGTGTACAAGACACTTCACCCCTCGCCCTTCACAATTCCTAGAGTCTTGTCTTATTAGAAACGATTTGCAATGTTTGCAGTTGTAAAGATGCCATAAAGTACCCACGTAACTCCACCCAGCTTGTCCTACAGTTCATTATGTATCACAAAAGGCAATATACTTCTCGTATGTTATACAACCCTCAGAGTCTTTACCTTTACAGCTGGTCCCTGTGCTGTACCAGTGAGATGAATATCATCATATCTTGAAGAATAAAAGACCAACTTGATGTCACTTGCTATTTAATTTCACTTCTTATGTGCTCAACATGTTTCGGACATTAATATATCCATCATAAGGAGCTTGTGACTATAACGTTGAATTACCACATTGGTCGTATTGTTCTTGTTTCGATGTGTGTTGGAGTTTCGGTGTGGTTGGGTTGGGGTGGTATCCGTGTTGCAGGCTTCAGCCTCTTCCAAAGCGAGTTCTCCACAGACTGCGATCTGGTGTTTCCCCTTTCAGTGTGCAGTATCCTTTCCTTTCCTTTAGGATATCCAGTAGCTGCTTACGTCTTTTTTCTCGTCTTCCAGTCACTTCTTCCCTCAATAACGCGCTTCAGAAGGCAGTTCTTACGCAACATGTGACCAATCCAGTTAGCCTTCCTTCTTTGAATTCTATGTAGTCCTTGACATTTTGTAACACTTGTTCATTTCTCGCAAGATCGGTCCGACTGATCTCCATCATCATCTTCCAGAAAAATATTTCAAAACGGTCAATATTTTAGCGTAATCCTCTTTTGCTTTGTGAGGTGTAATTGTGTGGATTGGCTTCAGTCTTTTGAATGTGATAATTAGCGTGTGGGTTCCATGGAAGGAGGAAAGTTTCTTGTCGAAACTAGTGACAGTCAGCTTTTCACGGGCTAGGCGCCATCTAGTTAGTAGGAGACTGACGATGATACTACTGCTGCTGCTACTACTTCTATTAATGCCAGCGTGATGTTTTGCGGACTCTGGCCTATAAAGAGCATCTCTGTCCTAAGTTAAGCCAATGATCGGACGCCAAATTGCAGTTACAGCCACGTTCATAAGTTTCTCCTGAGTGCCTTTCGTGACAGTAAAAATAAAGTTCACCGTATAACACGCCATGACGGCAAAGGGATTGAGCAAAGTTGGAGGTATAGTTCCACTCGTTCTGAACCTCGGCGCTAGATTGGTTGCTTGGTCAACCCCAAGCCCCAGCCGCTTTACCCCAAGTAAGAAGAACCGGTGCCCTTTTTATAGTAAGCTGGGTGAGCCTGAGGGCTGATCTGTGCGGGTTGGGAAAACTCTCCCTTGCAGGGTTTTGAAGTCCACATCGACCAGCCCGTAGCGTGTCGCTATGCCGACTGAGCTATCCCGGTCGCCGCTGGAGAGTATCTTTATTAAAATACACCAATGTGTGGTAATATTATACAAATAATGTTTATTTCTGTAATTATGAAGTTTATTACCATTTATTCCCCTACGTCAGCAATGTACCGGGGTGCTGATAAGTCCTTAGCCCGACCAGGAATGAAACAAGCTCGGAAGCATGTCGGAGACGCGCACGATTTCAACAACATCGAGACGCTAGTTGTCATCAAGTTTTTTTTTTTCTGCGAGGCAAGGCGCCGAAGAAAATTCACGCCATTCTGACAGAAACATTAGCTTGTTTCCTTCTTGATCGGGCTAAGGACTTATCAGCACCCCTGTATATCGTTCCTTGAAGTGGGCAAAACAAAGACAAACTTTACTGGATTGCCTGGGTGTAGTGTTTTTCTGTTCCAACTAATAAATCGATACAAACTTCTACTGTGACAATCGATTTTCGTGAACATATCGTTGCCTGGAACTTACGTGTCAGCCGCCACATTATTCAGCTGGTTTGTATTAAAAACGTCTTTCCGTTAACCTGTAACGTATATTTGTATGAACAGACATGTATCTAGTACTCATGCAGAAATTCCATGGCTGTCTCTCTCAACACGAGTCATTCACCCCTCGCTGACTTTATATCTCCGTGGTGTTACGACTGCTCTTGTTATTCTGTGACAGCCCTCAGTATTGTGGATGTCGTAATCAAGTCCCTCCTCAGGTGCCAGACAATGGACATGTTCAGACATTTGTACCGTTCGGACACATTTGCATATAGCATGCTAAACACTACGGTGTCCATTGCACACAGATTATTCACACATCTTTGTTTTGTGCATGTGAATTACTGTGCGTGGCACAAAGTTACTGCTTGAATCAGAAACATTTCTGCAGACGCTATTTGTTGCGCAGTTTGTGAAGAAATCCCCCTTCTTGTTATGGTGCACTGCTGCCCTTGTGCTGCGGTGTGAATGTTCCTACACGCTGCTCTTCGATATTAACTATGTGCAACAATACATAAAACTTTATTCGTTTGTAGCATCTAATTGTTATCTGTTTTTAATAATATAAAAGCTGACAGTTTGTGACCATACGTACAGTTTGAGATGTCTTATAACATTTAATGGTTCCACATACACAGTTTGACAATTTGTTGTATTCCTGGTATTCTTGTACAGCTACCCCGATGATGGTCGTGGAAACAATTGAAACGTATTGGTAATTAATAATATGTGATAAAAGTGTCGTATACATGTGCATTTTTTATATGGAACATATTAAAAAATGGTAATGAAACTTCGGGTTACATAAAATTCGGAGAAATTTTGACTAGTTGGGCAAATATTAGTTTTCCGAAAAATAGTGTGTGCTCTGAGATTAGTTAGTTTGGTTAGTGGGTCGTCATATAGTTTGTTTGTTTGTGACGTACAGCTGTCAACACAATCTGTAACTGTTTTATGTCAATCTTGATTTTTGCCTTATAATAATAATAAATCATTCAGAAAATACCTGAGCCACATATCGGGAAATCACGAAATCAAGTAAGTGCAGAAAACAGCCCTACCGGGCACTGTACAGTACTGTACTGTAAATTGTAATCACATATTGTCTGTTACATTTACAATATATACAATAAAAACATGGTTTGTTACAGGTAGATTGTAAATACCCTGCATACAGGTGCTAACTGCTACTGCTACTATTACTACTACTACCACTGCTTCTACTACTACTGCTACTACTATTACTACTACTGCTGCTACTAATATTACTACTACTGCTGCTACTACTACTGTTACTACTACTACTACTACTACTACTATTACTACTGCTACTGCTACTACTGCTATTACTATTACTGCTACTACTACTACTACTACTACTACCACCACTGCTACTACTAATGCTGCTGCTACTATTACTACTACTGCTACTACTATTAATACTACTGCTGCTACTACTACTACTACTACTACTATTACTACTGCTGCTACTACTATTACTGCTACTGCTACTGCTACTACTACTACTATTATTACTACTACTACTACTACTTCTGCTGCTACTAATATTACTACTACTACTACTACTACCACTGCCACTACTACTGCTGCTGCTGCTACTACTATTACTACTGCTGCTACTGCTATTACTATTACTGCTACTGCTACTGCTACTACTACTACTACTATTACTACTACTACTTCTGCTACTACTACCACTGCTACTACTACTTCTGCTGCTACTAATATTACTACTACTACTACTACTACCACTGCCACTACTACTGCTGCTGCTGCTACTACTATTACTACTACTGTTACTACTACTACTACTACTATAATAATAAATGTCATGTTTAAGTCCGAAGCAAACTTGATGAATGCTGTCATTTCGTTTGAGGTGAAAAATCGTGAGTGTTGAAGTGACAAGCTGATACAGCGTAATTGTGGAAGGCGCTCTGAATCTGCGATTCATTTTCCCAGAAATGAAACATGGTTGGTTATGCGCATTGCTGCCTCACATATTTGAGACGAAACTTCAAGGCAATAAGTTCCCTGAATGTTCCGAAACACCACATTCATAAACATTTTTTTCATAGCTCGACGGCCCCAGTGGGTCTAGCTCTCCTCTGTAAGGTTCCGCGATCACGCTCAGACACGCCACACTTGATTGGACTTCTCTGGACAAGTGATCAGCTTGTCGCAGAGACCTCTACCTGCACAACACACAACAACCACCAGACACACACATCCATGCCTCATGTAGGATTCGAACCCGCAACCCCAGCAAGCAAGCGGCCGCAGACCCACGCCTTAGACCGCGCGACCACTCGGGTCGGCCAAATACATTTTGCCTTCACTAAATTTTGTAGCAACTTCCTGATACCCACAACCGACCATTTTGGTGTTTTTGTGTAGGTTTGCTTCGGCAGTTACTCCATCCCGCCGACACCTGTCCGCACATTATCAGTTGGCATACATGGGAACTGTCTTCCACTAATTTGGGCTACTCTGCCCATTTGTTCTTTTACAGTGGGGAGTTCCACTTGGGGTACCCCAGGACGGAGCTCCAAGGGGCGTCCTGGTACCACCTGCTGCATTGGGACTGCATGCGGGAGGCGCAGAGCAAACATCGTCTCAGTAAGTTTTTGATCCCATTTCATTTCACTTTATTAGCTACTTTGTCGACGAGGCCTTCGGTCTGTGTGTAGTCTTTTTGCACTGAATACTCTGGCAGTGACCCTTTAACATGGCGACGGTACTGAGTGTAGTGGGCGAACCTTCTTTTATCTGTTGACCCTGTGAACAGATAGTGTCACCGTACCAGTGCGAAATACATTGCACCAAATTCCCAGCATGTTTAGATCAGTAGAGATCACCATAAGGGTAATAACTAATGGTCGATAAGTGACTTAGCCAGCGTGTACATTAGGTGATGGGTCGTCACAACTGAATAAACTGTCTACGTAAAAAGGTACAGGTAAAGTGATCCCGTTACAGGCCCGTTATGGCCCAGAGGGTGGGTAGAGGTATAGCTCTACTCTTCCCATAACCGCGGCACTAGAAGGGGGTGAGTGGTCAGCAGCATGCCCCGGCCGCACTTTACCCCCGGGAAAGACTCGGTACCCATTTGCAGGAGGCTGCGTGGGGGTCTGGATGGGCGGAAAATCTCGTCCCCACCGGGATTCGACCCCGGACCGTCCAGCCCGTAGCTCAGTCGCTATACCGACTAAGCTACCGGGCCCACAACTGTGTACGTATATATAATAGAAGCCAACAATATACACTATTTCTCAACTGTATTTTGTTAGAGAACTCTACATGTTTCGGACATACTTACCGCCCATCATCAGGAGTCTTGATACTGTACACACAGCAATTGGTATTTGTCATACTGATTATGTTGACTCTCTGTTAGTCATAGTATTTATGTTGACTGTCGCTAGCAGACAGTCAACATAAATAGTATGACAGTATCAAGACTCCTTATGATGGGCGGTAAGTCTGTCCGAAACATGTAGAGTTGTTTATCACAATAAAGTTGAGAAATAGCGCATCTTGTTGGCTTCTATTATAAGTATATATCACGAGGCAAGGTCCTCAGAATATCAAATATGTACATATAATTCACCTTAATTTTAGAAAAAAATATTTCGATACATGTACACATGGTCGTATAAATGAGGGCATATAGGACAGGAATTCTCCAGCCGTCCATTCGCACATTTCGCCTCTCAAAGTATTAAACGGGATTTGACAAAATTTGGTTTTAGAATTATAAACTGTAATTTTTCGCGATTATTCGCTTCGTATCTTTCCCGTTTGTTCTTCTGTTTAAAAATTATTCTCCATACTTTTGTAACAACTAATTATGGCAGTTGGGGTTGTTGAAGTAATTCTGCTTTTTATAATAGACCCTCTACATGCATAACTGCGTCATCACAGTGCCATTTGGGTGCGGAAAAAATATTTGGACTTAACAGCTTAGAGGTAATGGAAGGGTGGGGAAAGGTGCAGGGCAACGGGCTTCATAACTTTGACAGGGCACGTAGAATGCATGGGGGAGACGGAAAATCCCTATTGTATATTATACGAGAAAACTAAGCGATAAGAGAAATTATGGCGTTATTGGATTGGGTTTGGGTGAGGGCGGAGGGGGTGAACCTGTTTCCAAAATATGGTGCTGTGTCTGTTGTATACACAAGAAATGTTAGCTTCTGATTTCAGTAGACTACGAGTTATTTGTTGCCGTGAGTTGGCAAGTATTATATTGTGATATTAATTGAGCAATACTTAATTAATTGTCTGAGTGTGATAATTAATACTCGATAATGAGGAGCCCTTGCTCCACTGGGGCTGTTGCGCCGTGGCGAAAAAAAATATGTAAATTATCTACGTCGGTATGCACAATCTGAGACGGTTTACGGTCGATGTCTGCGTGTGTACGGTACTCTGTCATATCGCACGCACTTTGTCCACTACATGAACTCAGTCATCATAAAGCTCGGCTATCCCGTATTTTAAAACTTCAAGACTTTCGGCAGAATTTAGTGGCATTTTCCGACAGTTCATCGAATGAGACCGAACCATTGTTGAAATTACACAAGATAACAGCAGAACTGGCACTGCTGTACGGGTGTGAGAATTCGTCGTATTGAGACTGAATGAAAGAACAAGTTAGAGAACGGAAATGACAGTCGTTCAGATCAGGTGCATGGTATACGTTGTATGGCCATAAGTTAAGGGAAGAAATGAGAGGAATCGTAGGCATACATACAGTTGAAATGAATTGTTGTGCACTGTAGATACAAGTGGGCATACATACAGTTGTGCACTGTAGATACAAGTGGGCATACCTTTTGTTAGTAACGAAAGACAAGCACTTTTCAAAGTTGTACGAATACATTCCGACCGGCAGATCGAACATAGCTCGACCAAGGGGAAGAAGGGGAGACTAACACATGTGACAACAGAACAAGCATGCAATAGCTTACACCTCGTTACTCCTGCTGCTGGTTAGGCCTAAGCATCACGCAGGTCCATAGCTTCTTCCAAACAGATTTCCTCACAGAGTGCGATCTGAAGTTTCTTCTTTCAGTTTTGTGTCCACAGTTTTCGCTCCGAAGTGTCCAGAAATATAAGCCGTAGTGAGTGTCGTAACGACTGGATGTCATAGCAATAAGGCGTAGTGAGTGTCGTAACGAAGGGATGTCATAGCAATAAGCCGTAGTGAGTGTCGTAACGACTGGATGTCATAGCTATAAGCCGTAGTGAGTGTCGTAACGACTGGATGTCATAGCAATAAGCCGTAGTGAGTGTCGTAACGACTGGATGTCATAGCTATAAGCCGTAGTGAGTGTCGTAACGACGGGATGTCATACCAATAAGCCGTAGTGAGTGTCGTAACGAATGAATGTCATAGCTATAAGCCGTAGTGAGTGTCGTAACGACGGGATGGCATAGTAATGACTGGAGGCCATAAAAAAGCCGTAGTGAGAGTCATAAAAATGGGATGTCATAGAAACAAGCCATAGTGAGTGTAATAAGGACGGGAGTCACAGAAATGAGCCACAGTGAGTGTGAAAACTGCAGGATGTCACAGTAATGAGCCGTAGGGATTGTCGTAACGACTGGAAGCCATAGAAAACAAGCCGTAGTGAGTGTCACAACGATGGGATATCACAGCAACAAGCCGTATTGAATGTCATAACGAGAGGGTTTTACAGAAACAGGCCGTATCCTAGTCCAGACAAATTGTGACAGAACTGTGCTGTAGCCAGTATCGGCACAGCGCGCTGTTCTGAATGCACTGAACATAATATGTTCTTATTCTTTCAGTCACTCAGTCTGAACAAGACCGATCTTGCATCCTGCTGCTGCGTCTTCAGCGGCGACCTGGCGACTGGCTGTGGGTTCATTGTGTACTGCAGGTCAAGGACAATATGGAGAACAGTCAGCAGCCTGTCATCGTGTGCACCAATCAGGTCCTCAGGTAAATATACTGTAGTTTTTTTTATATATATTTGTAGTTCTGTGCGTCGTAATTCTATGTTGAAGAAATCCAACAAGATGCCACAGTATGCAGATATTTATGTACTGATAAATTATTGTACATGTTTCGAGCGTCCATCGCGCCCATCATCAAGAGTACATAAAACTTTTGTTGCAGCCTCTGGTAGTACAGATAATACTATCTGTGGAGCAAGCTTCCTCAAACGTGACCAGATAATTTGGTCACGTTTGCAGAAGCTTGCTCCCCAGATAGTATGATCTGTACCAGAGGCTGCAACTACAGTTTTGTGTACTCCTGATGATGGGCGCGATGGACGCCCGAAACATGTAGAGCAATTTAGCAGGAAATAAATATCTGCATACTGTGGCATCTCGTTGGATTTCTTCAACCTATACTGTGTAGTGTTTCATAAAAGACGTCTATATCCTACAGTTCGCTTCAAAATCGAACTGGTGACCACGGTAATGAAATATTTTGCCCAGCGAAACGGACATTTATATAGAGTGTGTAAAAAACTCCTGTTTATTCTTGTGGACCAATCGATTAACGCTCTTACGTAAATAGTCGCTGTTTGTTGTGAGGATCATACGGAACACAAATACGGTGTGTGAACAGGGTGCAGTTTGGTAATGTTATGGTTCGTGGTACGTACAATTACCACAGGCTTTAAATGGTCAGTAGGATTACTTTCTGGCCACGAGATGACAGTAAACTAGCCCTTTAAAGACTAGGGACAGAGGGACGATAAACAGGGTGGGGTGTATTGAGCAGCATTACATTATCATCATCGTCATCATCATCATCATCATCATCATCCACGTATCTCGCCTCACAGCAGTTCAGCCGGTTCTCAAAAGACCAAGCACTTGTTATTCACTGTCCTGCCAACTGTACGGAATGCATTAAGTATTGCTGCTATCTGCATTG
>Ga0131853_10027459_pt1 | contig 10216 bp, 9 predicted proteins | sample TergutLab28metaG_FD_92764 | JGI IMG/M metagenome (GOLD analysis project Ga0131853, IMG submission 92764) | Labiotermes labralis P1 segment gut microbial communities from Petit-Saut dam, French Guiana - Lab288 P1 (version 2) (version 2) | ecosystem: Host-associated > Arthropoda: Insects >... | reverse complement strand
TCCACCAGTCATCGGGGTCTTGTTCCGATTCGTTTCCGGTTTGATACAAAGGATAGTCTCGGGTGACGGTTTTAAGTATTTGTCCGTTTTTGTCCATTGCCAGCATTTTAACGCCGCTGGTGCCTATATCTATGCCTATTGTTGTCATTTATGTGACCTCCTCTATACTAATCCGCGTTTAAAATCATTCTTACCTATCGGTCAAGGCGCCGCCTGCGGTAGCGGGCGGCTTCCCTCTGTTAAGAATGTTTTAAATGCGAATTAGTATTATGAAATTTTCTTGTGATCATTTCTAAAGGGAAGTATAATCAAAGGCGTGGTAAAAAGCAAACGAAAGAAGTGATTTTGATGCAGCAAAAACATATCATGGCTGTTCATGATATTTCCTGTATGGGGCGGTGTTCTCTTACCGTTGCCTTGCCGGTGATTTCCGCGGCGGGTATTACAGTATCGGTGCTGCCTACGGCGGTGCTGTCTACACATACAGGTGGTTTTACCGGATATACCTATCGCGATTTAACATCAGACATACTGCCTATCGTAGATCATTGGCACAGCTTATCTGTGGGATTTGACGCGATCTATACGGGATATCTGGGTTCTAAAGAGCAGCTTGAAATAGTAGCGGAACTGATACGCCGGTTTAAAAAAACGAGTACTTTAGTGGTGATAGACCCTGTGATGGCAGATCATGGTCAGCTTTACAGCGGATTTTCTTCTGATTTTCCCCTGGGGATGAAGGCATTATGTGCCTGTGCCGATGTGATTACCCCAAATATGACCGAAGCACTGCTAATGCTGGAAAAACCCTATCACCAGGGACCCTATTCCCGGGAATATGTGCAAACTGTTTTGGAGGATTTGGCCAAAGGCCACGAGGGACGCAAAATTGTATTAACCGGAGTCTATTTTAATGATCAAGAATATGGCGCAGCCGCTTATGACAACGGCAATATCCACTGTGCATTTGGACGGCGTGTCCCGGGAAATTATCACGGCACAGGGGATTTGTTTGCCAGTGTGTTGACCGCGGCTTTGGTTAAGGGCAACGGATTAGATCGTGCCGTGGATTGTGCCGTGGAGTTTACGGCAAAAAGTATTGAACGTACTTATCTGGCAGGGACAGATGTAAGATACGGAGTTAATTTTGAGGAAGGTTTAGCAGGTTTGCAAAGCTTATGCGCGAAAGCATAAACACAAAACCATGAAGAAGAAAGGGGCTATTAAATGCTGAGTAAGGTTTATCTTGAGAAACTGCAAGCACTACTCACTGCAATGAGTGAGTCTGAAAGCGGGGATATTGCCCGGGTAGCAAAAGTAATTTCCGAATCCACAATGAAGGGTGGATTGCTTCATATGTTTGGCTGCGGTCATTCTCATTTATTGATTTCGGAGGCCTTTTACAGGGCCGGCGGGTTTGTGCCGGTAAATCCCATCTACGAAACCAGCGCGATGCTGCACGAAGGGGCGGTTAAAAGCTCTATGGTAGAGCGTATGTCCGGTTATGCCAAGCATATATTGGACAATTATGAGACCCGGCCGGGAGAGGTGATTATTGTATTTTCCAACTCCGGCATCAACTCTCTGCCTATTGAGATGGCCATGGAGGCAAAAGCCAAGGGTATGACTGTGGTGGCTATGACTTCTATGGAATATAAATCCGAAAAAAGCCGTCATGTCAGCGGCAAGAAGCTATATGAAGTGGCGGATTATGTGATTGACACCAAGATTCCCAAAGGGGACGCGCTGGTAGAGTTGGACAACGGAAGATACATTGCGCCGGGCTCTACAGCGGTGTGCGCGGCTATTGTCAATATGTTGATTTGTGAGATCGCCGAGTGCTACCAGGCCGCCGGGGTTACGCCGCCATTTTTTATCAGCGGAAATGTAGAAGGCGGTATGGAGCGGAACGCGGGTTATATTGAAGAGTATAGGTTTAGAGTGAAGGCGCTGTAAACAAGACGTTACACATGAAGCATTGTAAATAATGTATTACAAATGAGGTGCTGTTTAATGAATGAATTTTTGCCGGTTTCGGATCTTGTCCGAGAAGCTGTAAAAAACGAAGTATTTCCAACGGCGGCTTTTGCCATTGGCACAGCCGAGGGCGTACTGCACAAAGATTGGGTAAACTGCAATGAAAATACCCTGTATGATATGGCGTCGGTCACTAAAATTATGGCGACTACCGCCGTAGCCATGAAATTTGTGGAAACGGGCCGTTTAGCTGTACACGAACCTGTTTCCAGATATTTTGCCGTTCCAAAAGATAAGGAAGGCATCACCATATTCCATTTGCTGACCCATACTTCCGGTTTGCCTGCCCATATTATGCTGCGTGATATGATACAGGATCCTCAACATGCGGTAGAATACATTCTTAATCACCCCTTAGAAAATCCTGTGGGCAAAGAAACTGTATACAGCTGCATGGGCTTTATTATTCTTGGAAAAATACTGGAGCGTATTGGCAAAGAGAGTTTAGATGTTTTGGCTGCCAAATATATATTTGATCCATTGGGGATGAAAGACACCGTATTTAATCCGATTTCACAGAATGTATCGGCTGATATAGCGGCTACGGAGTTTGGCGCAGGAACGGTCCATGACGAAAACGCCTGCTTTTTAGGCGGGATATCGGGTAATGCCGGGTTATTTTCTACAATTTTGGATACCGCTAAGTTTGCCCAAATGCTGGCGGCGGCCGGCGTAAAAGGCCGGTGTCACAATGGGTTATCCGGTTCATCCTCTGTCGATACTAATCCGGGCGAGCTTTTTTCTTTTGCCACGATGCAGGCGTTTATCCGAAACCGTACACCGGGTATGAGCGAAAGCAGGGGCCTTGGATTTTCTATCTATGATGGGCGGGCGCATTCTCTTGGAGATTTGTTTTCGCTTGGGTCTTTTGGGCACAACGGTTTTACCGGGACCTGCTTATTTGTTGACAAGGAAACAGGGCTGTATGTAGTTTTACTGACTAATCGCGTGTTTTTTGGACGGGAAAATGTTGAGATTATTAACTTTAGGCGACGGTTTCATAATTATATTTATGGGATATGGAGCCGTATGAATAGTTAGCGTTTATTGTGAAGGCACATCAAGTATAAATCAAATAAAAGCATCTTCGTCCGTGCTGTGGATGTAAGATGCTTTTTTTGGCTGAAACAGACCCGCTTATGTTAAAATACGTATAGTTTTTATAGCACTGCAGGGGATGGCACCCATGACAAAAAACTGCTGATGTAGTGCTGCATAAATACTTTTAATATTTTCAAACTACATGGAGGTGAATAACATTGAAACCCCAGATCATCATCTACAACGAAGATCATGTTGAGATTGGGGCCACTTTCCCGCGCCGGGCCAAGCAGCTGGTAAACAGCTCAAAGGCAAAATGGACGGACGCGTCGCGTAAGGCGCTCATCATGCCGGCTGCCACGATCAAGGGATTTTCCCGGGAAAAATCATTTGTAAAGGACACCTACCGGGAAAATGTCAGTGTGGTCATGAGAAGCTCCCCCTTCGAAATAATCAAAAGAAGCAAGAAACAAACCCGGGTGCTGCATATCACCTTTTCCGCAGTCTTATGGTCGGGCACTTTATTGATCTATTTGATTGTCAATTATCTTCTGGGCAACATGTACTTTACCCTGGACCCGGAGCGGCTTTCGGAAACTTGGCTGATATTTGTTTTTGCGCTGTTGATCGAATGCAGTGTGGAAATTTATTTTTCCAAAAAAGAGCTTGAGGTGCTGAGTGAAAATATTGATCTGCGTCAGATTAACCCAAATAACCGCGGAGATCTGGATTTAAGAGGCTATCAAAAGAGGCTGGCACGTAAAATAAGGGTGATGACCCATGCAGTGGTGTGGATTCCTCTTGTATTGCTGTTTTTTGTTGTCGGGTATTCTTCCGGTAGGTGGAATATTATAGGGATTGTTCTTCTTTTTGGGGTGTTTGTTGAATTGCTGCTGCATTTTATCAGCCGGTTAAATCGAATGAAGAATGATGGTTACGGGATTTCCGGTGTGAAGTAGTAATTGGAAGTTGAAATTATAAATGCCTGGGATTGCCTTTGTAAAAGGCTGGCCCAGGCATTTTTTGGGTAGGAGGTAAAAAAGCAACTCGTTGTTGCTATATATCATCGACAACGGCTGTCTTCACAATCTATTTATATTCTGCTACCATAGGCCTACCAATGACATATAGGGAGGGGAATTTACATGGAACTGGATATTTTACGTCAGATATTAGTTAAGCTGACAGCTGTGGAGCAAGATGTTTCGGTCATCAAAGCGGAACAAGCGGCCATGAAAGCAGAACAAACGGCCATGAGAGAAGACATAACAGCAATCAAAGCAGAACAAGCGTCTATGAGAGAAGACATAACAGCAATCAAAGCGGAACAAGCGTCCATGAAAGCAGAACAAACAACCATGAGAGAGGACATAACAGCAATCAAAGCAGAGCAAACAACCATGAGAGAAGACATAGCTGTAATAAAAGTCCGGCAAGCCGTAGATTCCGAATCCATAGATATCGTTATCGCAGAGGTCAACAAAATTAACAGGAGCTTAAGACTCCATAATATGGCACCTGTTTCGTAAATAGGCGGCTTATTCTCATATAGGGAGGATACCCATGAGAAATGTAATCATATACGTACTCACATCAATCGTACTATTCGTTGCCCTTATATGTATGGCAGTCATCGGAGGGGACCTCTTTGACGGCACCGGTATTCTCATTGGCCTTGCACTCATGGCATCGCTGATTCTGTTTTGCTTATTTTTATTTTTGCAAAATCGAAAACTCTGTTTATGGTACTCCATCGCGTGCCTCTTGTTTGCTGTCAACACATTTATAGTCAGCCACGATCCTTTTATGGAACCATTATCAGCGACAGGTCGAAATATTGTAATTAGGCTGGAATATATCAGTATGCTTGGTTTTCTCGGCTTTATTTGGCTGTACATCAATACGATATTTAATAAGGGGCTTAACCGGTTTGTGCTGGTTTGCGCCGTACTTATCCCCGGGATTTACTCTGCTGTCGTGTTGTTAACACCGGTGGCGGTATTTACGCAGATATTAACCTTTGCCGAAACAGCTATTTTATTAAGTGCAGTTTTAATCATACTTAATATGGTGTGGCTGGTCAGGAAAAGCAGCGGCAGCCAAGCCGTGCAGTATATATTGGTTGTATGTGTGACGACTATCCTTACCGGCCTCAACTTGACCGACGTGTTTTTTAGCCAAATTCCATTATTTGATCAAGGGATGAATCTCACACAAATAGGCATGATGCTGTTTTTGTTTATCAACGCATTGGTCATCATACTTAACCTTAACCACACCGAAACGGAATTGAACACAGCAAAGGAAAAAGAGCGGGAAATTAGTGAAACCAATCAACTGCTTGCACGGCTTAACAGCCTTAAATCTGAATTTTTAGCCAATATTAGCCATGAAATGAAAACACCGTTAACCGTCATAGGCGGTTATGCCAAACTGACAAAACGGCAGATAGAAGCGAACATGACCAATGAAAAAACACTGGAAAATCTGCAGACTGTATTTTTAGAAACCCAACGTCTGGCAGGTTTAGTAGACAAACTTCTGCATATGTCTATAGCTGAAGCGGAACAAAAAACCAATATCCGTGTGGCTGTGGATGAAATCATCAATAAAGCGGCCGAAATGTGCGGCCCTATCTTAGAAACAAACAGAAACCGCCTTGCCATTCATATAGAAAAGGATTGTCCCCCGGTCAAAGGAAACCCCGACATGATTATCCAAGTGTTATTTAATCTGGTGGGCAATGCCAACCGCCATACAAAATCGGACACTATTGAGATTTGCGCAAGCCGGGAGGGGACGATGGTTTTATTTAACGTGCAGGACAATGGGATAGGCATCCCTCATGAACTGATGGAAAAGATTTTTGAACGGGGGATAAGCGGAGACGGCGGCACGGGACTTGGCCTTCATATCTGTAAGGAAACGGTAGAAGCCCACGGCGGCACAATAACCGTTGACAATATACCCGGCGGCGGTGCAAATATCACCTTTACGCTGCCTATCTATAACAATGATGCAAGCGCCGGCAATGACACAGACAGTAGCGACAATAGTGATATGAGCAAGGAGGCACTTACATGAGCGCAACCATATTGTTGGTAGAGGATAACCCTCATATAATGGCTGTCAATCGGGAAACCCTACTTTTAGAAGGTTACCGGGTACTGGAAGCGGAAACCGTTACCGAGGGCCGTGTGCTGTTTGAGAATGAAAATCCCGATTTGATTATACTTGACATATTGCTGCCCGATGGAAACGGCTTGCAATTATGCGAAGAGCTGCGTGCCGGCAGCAATGTTCCCATATTGTTTGTAACAGCCCTTGGGCATAATAAGGAGATAATAGCAGGGCTTAAAGCAGGGGGCGATGATTATCTGCCAAAGCCTTATGATATAGATGTGCTTGTCACACGGGTAGAGGCACTTTTGCGCCGGGCGGTCAATGTGCCGGATGTGATTACAAAAGGCGGTATTACGATGAACATACCGTCAAGCGAAGTGATCATAAACGGTGAAAAACTGCGTCTGCCTCAAAATGAATTGTCGCTGTTGCGTATCTTTATGCAAAACGAGGATAAGGTTTTTACGGAGGAATATTTATACGGAAAAGTATGGGGCCAGCCTACAGCAGGTGATAACCAAGCCATAACCGTAGCGGTATCGCGGCTGCGAAAAAAGATTGCCCCGGCATTTTATGATATTGAGAAAGTGAGAGGGAAAGGGTATGTATTTCTGAAAAGTTGAAATTCGTCCACAATTTTCTTTCAATTTTGAAAGATTTCGTTTTTCGCCTTTGGCATGTGCTAACATAAGTGTCAGAGGCGATTTTTATTGCAAGAGAATGCAGTGAGGGGTGATATGGATGGCATCGAGTGGAACTATTTTACTCATAGACAGTGACAGCAATCAGACATTAAGCATACGCAGAGCGTTGGAGCGGCAAATGTATACGGTTTATACCGCAGTGGATTATCACGAAGCCCGTAGAATAATACATGAGGCAAAGCCGGATATTATCGTGATGGAAACCGTACTGCCCGATGGTGACGGATTTGCTTTTTGCAAGGAGATACGAGGCCAAACCTCGGCGTATATCTTCTTTCTTACACACAAAACGGATGGCGAGGATGCAAAACGAGGCTTTAACTCCGGCGGTGATATGTATCTTACAAAGCCCTTTCATATGCCGGAGCTAATGGCAAGGGTAGAAGCGGCCATGTGGCGCAGACGGAAAGCATTTGCTTGATCAAAAAGCTAACCGAGAGCGCTTTTCACCAAATCGACAAAAGCGGTCAAACCCAGCAATAGAGCGAAAGTAGATTTTGAATCAAAGAAGAAATTCACAGTTGAAAAAGGAGACAAATATGGAAATTTCACCTTTGCAAAAGAGTCTTGCAAAAGAGCAGTGTAACGCCGCCAAAGGGTTGTTAGTAAAGGTTTACGCCAAAGTCAAAACAGAAACTGCCGACTATGGCCTGCAAAAACACGATGCCATGATAAGCGCAAACGATCAATGCCCAAAAACCGTACACCCAAACCTATGGGAACACGCTAAACTTAACATGGAATATGGCTTGTACCGTGTAAACAGAATAGAAGCCCCCAAAAGCCGCAATGAAGATTCTCGCTATGACGTGAAACCCGGAGACATTTTCCAGATACGAGGAAACGACTTGGCTAACATGACCCTCGTATACGACGGCAGTGGTTGGATTGTAATGGACGTTCTCACCACAAGCGAAGTTGCCTATGCCGTATGGACAGAGATTGTTCAGAAATACCTGAATGCAAAACCAGTCACAGCGGTTATCTATTCCCATACTCATGTGGACCATTACGGTGGCGTTAGCGGTTTAAGCCAATTTTTTGACAAGGGCAAGTGCAAAATCTACGCCCCTGAAGGTTTTAAGGAACATGCAGTCAGTGAAAACATTTATGTAGGCACGGCTATGAGCCGCAGAGGGATGTACCAATATGGTACAAACCTTGATGTAGGTGTGACAGGTCATGTAGATTGCGGTCTTGGCACCCGGTTGTCTATGGGAACAAACAGTATAATAGAGCCGGACATTTATGTAAGCGGCACAAAAAATACCAAAGTAAAAATCGGGAAAATAGAGCTCGAATTTCAATATACCCCCGGTACCGAAGCCCCTGTTGAAATGAATGTCTACATCAAAAACTCCAATGTGCTGTTTATCGCAGAAAACTGCTGCGGAACCCTGCACAACACCCTTACCCCCCGTGGCGCGCAAGTGCGTGACCCCCTGGCGTGGGCAAATTACCTTGACCAAACGCTGACGCGGTTTCCCAGCGTCGAAACAATATGCTCTTCCCACAACTGGCCGCGTTTTGGAAAGCAAGAATGCAAACGTTATCTAGAGCTTCAAATGGATATGTATCGCTTTATCAACAACGCTACCCTGCATTTAGTCAATCTAGGCTACACTATACATGAAGTTGGCAGAATATTAGAAGATAATGCCCCGCGAACGATTACACTAGACTGGTGTTGCCGTGGTTTTTACGGTACATATAATCACAATGCCAAAGCGGTTTATCAAAAGTATATCGGTTGGTATGACGGTAACCCCGCACACTTGAATCCACTCTTACCTACAGATAGAGCTAACAAATATGTCAACGCTTTTGGGGCAGAAAATATTCTCAAAGCCGCAGATAAAGCGGCGGCTGATGCGGACAGCATAGCGTGGGCTGTGGAGCTGTATGACTATCTCCTGAACGCCGACACGGGAGTTGACAAAGTGCTGGAGAGAGCAAAAAAAGGGTATGCCAATGCTTTACGAAAGCTTGGGTATGAATCGGAAGCGGCCACATGGCGAAATATGTACCTTACCGCCGCGCAAGAGGTTGAACATGACTTTTCTATACCGGAGTCTTCTCAAAGATACTTGCATTTTGCGGCCGAAACCATCCAAGCCATGAGCCTTGACATGATATTGCAGTTTATGAGTATAATGCTGAAGTTCAATCAACCTTACGCGGATCCAAAGTTGCTGCTTGCAGTTAACATTGAAGAAGAAAATGCTAAAGCATATGCCGTAGTTTGGCACCGTAACAATATTTTACATTATCGCATCATTACAGAGGAAGGCGATATGAAAAATTACAATGGTGTAGCCGAATATACCGTTAAGTGTACGAAACTGGATTTTTTCAAAGCGTTCATAGAGCTGGATATAGATTTGCTTAAAAAAATGAACATTCAAAGAAGCAGCGCGAATGTAATTGAGCCATCGGTTTTCTTTCCAAATAAGTTTACCCGGTTCGCTCTAGATTTTCCAATCGTGACACGGCGTGACGCTTTTTAATATTACGTACAGTTTAAAGCCCGTAACGGGCCATTGGAGGAATGATTATGACACGGAAAAGTTTTATCGACCCTAAAAAGAAGAGGTTTGGCAGCATTGATAAGATGATTGCTATGTTGCTGGTAGTGGTATTAGCGGTTGCGGTTATACCTACCATGGCAACACCGGTAAGCGGTGCGGAGGTGTCGTTGATATTTGCACCTAATGATTTGGTTGAGTTTGAGCAGATAGATATCACGGCTTATGGTGTAGAAGAACCATCCACGGCGGTGGCAATCATAGCGTTTGCCGAGCTGCCGGCGGGGGTAGCCAACCAAACCGTACCCTTTGGTACAGGGCTGGCGACGCTTGACCTGCCCGCTGTTTTAACGGCAACAACTAACGCGGTGGAAGATTATACCGTAACCGCACCGGTGAGCTGGAGCAGCGCGCCCGAATTTGAGGGCTTTGCAGGCGAGTACATTTTCACTGCCGCTGTGCAGGGGGATTTTGTGGTGGCAGAGGGAGTAGAGCCGCCTGTTATAGCTGTGACGGTGGAACCAATTGGGATAATGCCGCTAACCAACACATGGCCTGCACTAGTGACTGCCGTTTCCTCCAGCGGAAGCGGGAATGTAACGCTAACAGGGGATATAACCGGCACAACACAGCTTACAATAGAGCGCAGCCTTACCCTTGACCTTGCAGGCCACGCCTTGGATATAACAACGGGAAACAACGAATCCAGTATATACATCAACTCCGGCATCACTCTTACCATCACTGACAGCGGAGGCACAGGCAATCTTAATGTCATTAATACCG
>Ga0131853_10027457_pt1 | contig 10216 bp, 6 predicted proteins | sample TergutLab28metaG_FD_92764 | JGI IMG/M metagenome (GOLD analysis project Ga0131853, IMG submission 92764) | Labiotermes labralis P1 segment gut microbial communities from Petit-Saut dam, French Guiana - Lab288 P1 (version 2) (version 2) | ecosystem: Host-associated > Arthropoda: Insects >... | reverse complement strand
CTAAGTGTATTCCTAAATATTTCATTTTTTGAGTTTGGTGTATATTTGGGTGTGTATATGTAGGCTTTGTAATGTGTGGGTGTGATTTTGTGTAGGTTTTGTATTGCGTGTGTGTGTGTGTGTATGTATGGGTTTTGTAATGTGTGTTTTTGCGTAGGTGTGGGTGTGTATAAATGTGGGCATCGTAATATGTGGGTGTGTGTATGTATGGGTTTTGTAATGTGTGTTTTTGCGTAGGTGTGGGTTTGTATAAATGTGGGCATCGTAATATGTGGGTGTGTGTATGTATGGGTTTTGTAATGTGTGTGTGTGTGTGTCAGTGTGTGTGTGGGTTTGTGTATGTGTGGGTTGTGTAATGTGTGTGTGTGTGTGTGTGTGTGTATGTGGATTTTGTAATGTGTGTATGTGTGTGGATTTTTATTGTTTGTGTGTGTGGATTTTTTATTGTGTGTGTGTGTGTGTATGTCTGAGTGAGTGTATGTGTGGATTTTCTAATGTTTGGATGTGTGTGTATGAGTTTTGTAGTGTGTGTGTGTATGTGTGTGTGGGTTTTGTAATTTGTAGGTCTGTTTATATGTGGGTTTTTTAATGTGGGTTGTGTGTGTGTGTATGTGTGGGTTTTGTAGTGTGTGAGTGTGTACGTGTGTGTGTTTTCTATTGCGTGGTTGTGTGAATGTGTGGGTTTTTTAGTGTGTGTGTGTGTGTGTGCGTGAGTTTGTTGATTTTGTAATGTGTAGGTGTGCGTATATACGGGTTTTTCCGTGTGTGTATGTGTGTGTGTGTATGTATATGTGGTTTTTGTAATGTGTGTGTGTGTGTGTGTGTGAGTGTGTGGTTTTTGTAATGTGTGCGTGTGTGTGAATGTGTGGGTTTGTAATGTGTGGGTGTGTGTGTTTTTGTGTGTGTGTGAATGTGTGTGGTGTGTGTGTGTATTTGTGTGGTGTGCGTGTGTTTGTGGTTTTTGTATTTGTGTGTGTGTGTGTTCGGTGTGTATATGTTATGTGTGTGTGTTTGTGTGTGTGTGTGTGCGGTGTGTGTGGTTTGTGGGTGTGTGTGTGGTGTGTGTGTGTGTGTGGTATGTGTGTGTGGTTGTGTGTTGTGTGTGTGGTGTGTGTTTGCTGTTTGTGTGGTGTGTTTTTGTGCGGTGTGTGTGTGTTGTGTGCTTGTGTGGTGTTTGTGTTGTGTGTGTTTGTGTGGTGTGTTAGTGTTGTGTGTATGGTGTTTGTGTATGGGTGTGTGGTGCTTTTGGTGTGTGTGTTTGGGTATGTGATTTTTGGTGTGTGTGTATTGTGGTGTGTGTTTTGTGTGTGTGGGTGTGTGTTGTGCGTGTGTATGAGTATGTGGTGCTTTTTTTTGTGTGCGTGTGTGATGTTTGGTGTGTGTGGAGTGTGTGTGTTGTGTATGGGTGTATGGGTGTGTGGTGCTTATGGTGTGTGTGTGTATGGGTTTGTGGTGTTTTTGGTGTTTGTGTGTGTGGGTGTATGATGTTTTGTGTGTGTGTTGTGTATTGTGGATGTGTGTTGTGTGTGTGTGTCTGTGTGGTTGTGTGATGTGTGTGTGTGGTGTTTGTGTGTGTATCTGTGTGTTGTATGGTGTGTTTTTGGTGTATGTGTGTGTGGTGTGGTGTGTGTTTTTTTGTGTTTATGTGGTGTTTGTGAGGTGTGTGTGTTTTGTGAGTTGTTGTTGATTGGTGTGTGTGTTTTTTATGGTGTGTTTGTTTGTGTATGGTGTTTTATGTGTTGTGTTTGGTTTATGTGTGAATGTGTGTTTCGTGCGCATATCAGTTAATCACCTGACCAGCGCACCACACATTATCTTCCCCTGTGTACTCTAAATATCAACGCAGTTTACTCCTGCTCTGCAACAATTTCCGGCAAGGAGAGGGGCTTGATTATCCTTCTGACGTTTTAGTATTACTTCCTGTTACATCAGATTTTTCATTCACAACTTATTTACACTGAGTGAGCAGAACTTAGGAATTTTTAATGTATTATATCGCCTGATACAACGTAACTCCATTTATCCGGACGCTAGTGATCCGGATATTTTGGACCCTTCAGCTAATCATTTTCTTTATCTAACAGAACTGCGTCTGTTTACGACACAATTTATTTCCCCCATTTGCCAATACATATTAGCAATTACGTATTAATCATTTACATCTACTTAACTAATTATGTAGTTTAAAACATCCGTGTCTACAGATTATTTTCCTCTTCAATCTGCCAATGTGGCCTCTTCTCAATCAAACATCCAATTATCCGAATTTTTTGCATATACGAATGACTCGAAGTTTCAATTTATCCGTATAATTGGAGATTTATTGTATCTGAAATTATCACTGGGATTGAAAGTAATAATTCAGTTACTTTTTTATTCTCAATTCGGAAAGGCATGTTAGAGAGAGGAACCATCAACTTCCCTTCCATTCCTCTACACAGATCGAACGTTTGTCCAGATGTTCCATTTATGTGTATTTTGTGACGGTTCTCCCCAGAAATGAATTCAACCGCGACCTATGACAATACCTTGAGTCTGACACCAAACCAACACCGGTTATGCTACAGAAGCTTGTGTGTTGTGGGAATTTGGCACGGGATATTGCGTCCGTCTTTAACCTTTAGACGCCTAATGTCAACTATAGTGGTCGTACCGCACCGCTAACCTCTAAAATTGCATTTTATATATTTATTCAACAAATATAGTTAGAGAATATTTTAAACATGGTATATACTCTCCGTATTTTTCTCTTAAAAATGCAATTTGTTTCATAATTTTAATATATTTGGTTCCTCTATTATTCACATTTTATATACAGGGTGTACTAAAATTAAAAAAATTATTCCGGCGTCAAAAGGTTAAACGCACAATCGTTAGCAGCCATAGCCAAATCTTGAGTACAGATATTAGCTAGGTATTTCTGTTTGTGTTTTAAATCTTATCCTGCTAACTTAGAGAATATGGTGAGCTCCTAATAATGCCAGCAGATGGCAGATGGGATTTAACTCGGCGTTTACAGGGCTAATAATAAGGTAAAGCAGTCCCGTTACACGCCTGGAGAGACCCTGACGGTTCCAGGAATTTAAGGTTCCTAGATTTCATGACAACGGCACAGGATGGTGGTAAGTTTGTCAGCATTACGCACCGGCCTTCTTTACCCCCAGGAAATACTCCCGGTAATCATTTCTGTTAGAGGCTGAGTCGACCCCATGGCCATAATGTGTCGGAATGATTTTATGTCAATGAAAAATTCACATGACACCAGCTGGGAACGAACCAGCAACCTTCCGATTTGTAGCACAGCAACTTAAGCACTGTGCTACCGCAGTCCCTACAAGATTAATAATGCACATGTCAATTACTGGAACAATTTACGGATTTCATTTTCTCAAAAATATTCGCGGAATCTTATGGAATCCCAAAATTATAGAGCCCAAAACTGGTCGGTTTCCTTAGCCAGATTAATCCATCCCACCCATGCAATCTTGTATCTATTTATTATTTATTGACTTTAATCCGTCCTTAGGCCTTCTTTGTCTTTCCTTCTAATTCATGTAATTTTGAACCTTTCTTATCATGCAGTGTACATGCTGTTGTTCCCATCTGACATTATCACTTGACCCACATAGAGTTAGTGTCGGTGATTGGCAGTTAAGAGGTACTGAGCTGGAGTGAACTCCAATGGCACGATGTTCGTAGAGTGTGTCGCAGAAAATCAATCAAGTAACGTCCATATTGGTGACTGAATCAAGGTAGGAACCGACTTGTTCAGTTTGGCGGTAGGTTATTTTTGGATTTATTACATGAAGAGATAAATTTATTTATGAATTTAACCATTTGAATCTTAGTGGTTATTTTGTGTAGCACCGGGTGTTCTTCATCATCTTCCTCCATGGATTAGGTCATTTGAACTGTTCCGGCATCGTCGAATTGCCATCGTTTCCTGAGGCGTCCACGATCTCTTCTACCTCGAGGTTTGTAATTGAGGGCGTATCTAAGGCTTTGCGTCTTTGCTTATGAGTAATTTGTTTTCCTTGGGAGGTTTAACAACCCATCCGCAAAACCCCCGTTCATGGACGACCAATTTGTCTCTCTTAGTCTGGCATCTCTCTTACGGCCTGTCCGGCTTGGAAGGCCCTACCAGGAACAGAAATTACACTCCGACGTAGCCCGGCGTAACACCAGGGTTTAACAAATTAAAACATTTTACATTCTGCCCACATGGTGTTTTTATGTGTTTTGTGTGGTTCTCAGAACACACAGTCCCTTTTTTCCCTGTCCAGCATTAACTGGTTAGTTTCTGTAAAGCAATTTACAGTGGTGTAGGAGATGTACATTTATATATACTTGTAATTAATCTCAGATATAAAGGATTGACGTAATGTCATTAATCTGCAACATATGGAAAGTTTTAGACACCATTTGAAATGTGATGGCACAAGGCGACGCAAGGGTGGGGAATTGAAGGGAAAAATGGCGAACGCATTGGGTAGCCAGTACCATTCACACTACCTCGGAACATGGTGTATCCAGCATTACTACCGCTGATGCCGCACACCTCTGCTGCCAGCAGTCGACTGAACTGAAGGCCACCGGCCGATTTAAATGGACTGGCGAATGCAGTGGGTAGACAGTACCCTTCACACTACCTCGGAACATGGTGTATCCAGCATTACTACCGCTGATGCCGCACACCTCTACTGCCAGCATTCGACTGAACTGACGCCCACCGGCCGATTTAAATGGACTCCTCCTTTTCGCACGAAAGACGAAATCTGGTTTCTGCGCGTGCGCCATCACATTTCAACTGGACTCTACATATCGAACTCTCTGTTATGAAGAAATTTGGAGAGAACGTAAGTCGAAGGGTGATTTGTTTAACTGCGACGAGAGCAAATGAATTTTTACAGACATTGACGCCTACATAGCTAAATGTACTAGATATTTTCACATTCCCAGGACTGTGCATCGGGATGTATTTGCTGAATTAAGACCAAATGATGTATTTTTTTCCCCTTTATTTATTTCAATATTCATCCTGTACATGATTTCGCATAGATTAGCTATTCATCGTCAGGAGGCAGTTACTGTATGTGCAGCATACGGTATTTACCGCGATGGTAATATTAAGATCGCGTAAAGTAAAAACGTTATCAAAACTGAATTCCACACAAATGGACTTTTTGGCGACGATCTGCTCGAATTTCCAGGAAGGACAAAATTAGGAATAATATTATTAGAACAGAAAATGAATATAATAAGGCCTGTTTTAGACGATATTAATAACCAGACAACTGCAATGCTATGGACATGTTCAGAGAATGGAAGAGGGGAGATTGCCCCCCCCCCCAAAAAAAGTTATGAAATGGAGCCCACCAGGAAGAAGAAAACGAGGTAGACCTAAAGCTACATGGGCTGGAGGGATTAGAGGACTGTTGGGGGGAAAAGGTATTAATAGAAGAAGACAGGAATGGCAGAGACAACTGGAAGAAAAAGATAAGATAGTTGTCAAATGGGCGCAGGAAGATTTACAAACATTGTACAACCTGCTAAATAAATAAATAAATAAAATTATATATATATATATATTGAGTGTCACTAAAATTTTACATAAAAATAATATATTTATTCTTTTCGTGACAATGTATATATATATATATAGGTATTTTAAAATAATTTTTATATTATCACCATGGTAAATACCATATACTGCAATACAGTGAACTACCTCCTGGTGGTAAATGGTTAATATCTTCGAAATATTGTACAGGTTGATTATTGGAATAAATTAAGAGGAAAAATACATCTTGTAGGTCCTTATTAACCCTTTAAACGCCGAGTTAATTCCCATCTGCCATTTGCTGGCATTATTAGGAACTCACCATATTCTCTACGTTAGCTGGGTAAGGGTTAAGCCAAGTAATAGGCATGTTAATGTGATTTGAAATGAAAGTGACCAAGGGTTCTGGGACGATAAACAGCGAACTTTCGGAATGTAACAATTACATTATCACAGTATTGTTGTTTTGATATTATTGTGTGTCTTAACTCATATCGGCGGTGATGCAGTTGGTTTTGGGCACTGCGCTGCAAGCTTGAACGTCGCGGGTTCGATTTCTAATGGGGTCATTGGGATTTTTCGTTGATTTAATGTTTCGGGCCGCACTTTGACCCTGGTGTCGACTCAGTCCCTAAATAAATTGAGTTCCAGGGTTACCTCCTGGGGGTATAAAGACTGCCTGTGTTTAGGGATTAATCCTTACCATATTTATAAGCCGATTTGGGGAATGTCAAACTCCTGGAACTCTAAGATCCTGTCCAAGACCGTAAAAGAACAGATTACACAACGATCTACTGGCTAAAACGGATGATCAATATTTTGCGAGTAAGAGGATTTTACATTCTTCTGCCCATTTTACCGGGGTGCTTAAAAGTCCTTAGCTCGACCAGGAAGGAAACAAGCTCAGAAGCATGTCAGGGACGCGCGCGATTTCAGCAACATCGAGACGCGAGCTGTCATCAAGTTTTTTATTTCCTGCAAGGCAAGGCGCCGAAGGAAATTCACGCCATTCTGACAGTAACATTAGCTAGTTTCCTTCCTGGTCGGGCTAAGGACTTATCGGCACCCGTGTACACATATATTTCATCCCAGACTTAGTGTTTACCAGTGTATTATCATTGATTTCTATTTCCGTAGCTGTATGTATGTTCTGTACAGTTATTTTATTTTTTATTGTTTTGTGTTTTGTTTCTCCTTTTGTTGTGTCTCTTGCTTAATTTTGTACAAGTCTGCCGACCGCTGTCACCGGATGGAAACCCAATTGCAGTCAGTAAATAAACATCGATATCAGTGAGAGCGAACAGTCAGGCAGACAGTCTGGTCATAGACAGCGGTATGATATTTACTGAGAATAACGGTCAATACGTGATAATAATGTGCGGAAGGTCAAGAGATGGAAACCCGTGTGTAAAGGGCCAATTGGAGGACCTAAAAAGCGTTGGGAAGATGGCGTTTTGGAAGATATAAGGAGCATGGACAAAGGCAATTGGAAGAAAGTGGCACAGAATGGAGATAGTTGGGAGAAAGTGGTTGAGCAAGTTAGAACCGTATATAGGTTGCAGCGCTTTATGAGAAGAAGAAGGAGAAGAAGATGAAGAAAAAGAAAAGGAAGAAGAGGAAGAAGAAGAAGAAGAGGAAGAAGAAGAAGAAGAGGAAGAGGAGGAAGAAGAAGAAGAAGAGGAGGAAGAAGAGGGAGAAGAGGAAGAAGAGGAGAAGGAAGAAGAAGATGAAGAGGAAGAAGAAGAGGAAGAAGAAGAAGAGGAGAATGAGGAAGAAGAAGAAGAAGAAGAAGAGGAAGAAGAAGAAGAAGAGGAAGAGGAGGAAGAAGAAGAAGAAGATGAAGAGGAAGAAGAAGAGGAAGAAGAAGAAGAGGAGAATGAGGAAGAAGAAGAAGAAGAAGAGGAGGAGGAGGAAGAAGAGTAAGAAGGAGAAGAAGAGGAGGAAGAAGACGAAGAAGAGTAGGAGGAGGAAGAAGAAGAAAAGGAAGAAGAAGAGGAAGAAGACGAGGAAGAAGAAGAAGAGTAAGAAGAAGAGGATGAGGAAGAAGAAGAAGAAGTGGAAGGCGAGGAGGAGGAAGAAGAAGAAGAAGAAGAGGAGGAGAAAGAAGAAGATGAATACTCAATAGATAGACTATTTATCATGAGTTACAGGATGGGCTGAACACCTAGACGGACTACATGTTTTAATGTCATTTGGCTATGAATTTCACTTTCGAAGGTTTTGACTTCCTTCTGAACTTTTTATCTGGTTTGTAAGAATTTGAAGGCGTGTGCGCTGTGACTGTTTATCGGTCTGTCCTGCTTTTGTTTTATTATGAAGTGTTGCTTGCAATTTCCAGACAAAACAGACTTTTTTTTCTACCAGATCTGAACGCTCAATGGCTTACACGTGCCCGTTTATTGGGAGTAAAGGAAATTGGATTACCCGGTAATTTACACTTTCGTTTATTTGCTTAAGCGTGCTTATTTCGTTGCTGGCAAAGTGTTCAACTTAATTCTTCCCTACTTAAGATACATTTTGTTTGTCTTTCTCAGTGTTTACGCGGTGGTGCTTGCTGAATGGCGCGTTTTGTCTTGTCCGTGGGTATTTGTGTAATTATATGCATATATCTCACAGTAGGTGGGGACCGCTGTACCACAGTGATTAAGGTGCTGTGCTACAAATCGGAAGGTCGCTGGTTCGATCCCAGCTGGTGACACTGGAATTTTTCATTGACATAAAATCCTTCCGATCGGACTATGGCCCTGGGGTCGACTCAGCCTCTAACAAAAATAAGTGCCAGGAGCATTTCCTGGGGGTTAAGGTGGCCGGTGCGTAAGGCTGACAACCTATTTGTGTAATTGTATGCATATATCTCACAGTAGGTGGGGACCGCTGTACCACAGTGATTAAGGTGCTGTGCTACAAATCGGAAGGTCGCTGGCTCGATCCCAGCTGGTGTCAGTGAATTTTTCATTCACATAAAATCCTTCCGATCGCACTATGGCCCTGGGGTCGACACAGCCTCTAACAGAAATGAGTACCAGGAGTATTTTTCGGAGGGTAAAAGCGGTCGGTGCTTAATGCTGACAACCTACCACCATCCTGTGCCGTTGTCACGAAATCTGATAGCCCTAACTTCCTGGAACCCTCTGGACTTGACCGGGCCTGTAACGGGACTAAAAAAAATTCTCACAGTTTTAACTGGCGTACTGAAAGTCAGACAAATATGCAACAGTGTAAGAGTGACCCTTCTTCCATTGCAAAAATAATAAGAATTCTTCCTAAACCTTCAACTGTTTTAGGTTCCTGTGACCGTGAATCGTGAGCAAAGTGTGAAGAGAGAGTAAACCAACAAGATGCAACAATCAGATGTTTATTATCAACTACTGTCTCAACATGTTTCGGGCATCATTATGCCCATCTTCAGGAGGACAAAGACCGTGTGTTACTGCATATGGTGTACTGCGCTGGTTCTGCTGGATGTTCGAACAGTAACCTTCACACTGCTCGCTCCCTACAACGCAGCGCCCCACAGCCGCTACCAACCACATCCAGCAGAACCAGCGCAGCACACCACATGCAGTAACACACGGTCTTTGTTCTTCTGAAGATGGGCATAATGATGCCCGAAACATGTTGAGACAGTGTTGGTAATAAACATCTGTTTGTTGCATCTTGTTAGTTTTCTCACTCACTTCACACTTCTACTGTTTCTTCAGTCTGTCTAACAAATCTTGACACTCTGTCTACGTGAGCTCAAGGTAATGTTCTCTGCACCTCATCGCAGGAAATTTAGTGAACGGACGATGTTCCAGATTCCTGTTTGCAAGGTGTCTGACTTCAATATCGACCGGCATAATTCCTGACCTGACTTAGCTTTCCCTTGATTATCCTGGATATTAACGCCCAAGGAATTATCTCAATTGGACCATAAATACAGTTTTTCCGAATCATTTCTAATTCGTCATTCAACAGGTACACATAAGCCTTGTTTTACGCCCATTTGTTTAACGCCCATTTGTTTTACGCCCATTTGTTTTACGCCCATTTGTTTCACGCCCCTTTGTTTTACGCCCCTTTGTTTTACGCCCATTTGTTTAACGCCCATTTGTTTTACGCCCTTTTGTTTTACGCCCATTTGTTTAACGCCCATTTGTTTTACGCCCTTTTGTTTTACGCCCATTTGTTTTACGCCCATTTGTTTCACGCCCCTTTGTTTTACGCCCCTTTGTTTTACGCCCATTTGTTTAACGCCCATTTGTTAACGCCCATTTGTTTAACGCCCATTTGTTTTACGCCCCTTTGTTTTACGCCCATTTGTTTTCCGCCCTTTTGTTTAACGCCCATTTGTTTTACGCCCCTTTGTTTTACGCCCATTTGTTTTACGCCCTTTTGTTTTACGCCCATTTGTTTTATGCCCTTTTATTATAACGCCCCCTACCAATTTACACATCTTAATTTACGCCCACCAATATTCGATTTAATGTTCTTTGGCTGGTTTATTTCCATGTCTTCCTTTTTTAATAAGGGAATATAAATTTTTAGCCCACATTTCCAAGAATACAACTAGGGTGTGAAAACAAGGCTTTGGTATAAATTCTGACAATTTACCTTCCAGTATCATAAACCACAAATGCATTTAGGGAAGCAGAGGGGGCGGTGGGTTGTGATGTT
>Ga0131853_10027456_pt1 | contig 10217 bp, 9 predicted proteins | sample TergutLab28metaG_FD_92764 | JGI IMG/M metagenome (GOLD analysis project Ga0131853, IMG submission 92764) | Labiotermes labralis P1 segment gut microbial communities from Petit-Saut dam, French Guiana - Lab288 P1 (version 2) (version 2) | ecosystem: Host-associated > Arthropoda: Insects >... | reverse complement strand
TTACAGGCCCGGTGTGGCCCAGAGGGTGGGTAGAGGTATAGCTCTACTCTTCCATGGCCGCGGCACTAGAAGGGGGTGAGTGGTCAGCAGCACGCCCCGGCCGCACTTTACCCCCGGGAAAGAACCGGTACCCATTGTACAGGAGGCTGGGTGGTTCCCAGGGCCGGTCTGGACGGGCGGAAAATCTCGTCCCCACCGGGATTCGATCCCGGACCGTCCAGCCCGTAGTCAGTCGCTATACCGACGGAACTACCCGGCCCACATTATAATATTGTTCTGCCATAAAATTATAGAGGGAAGTCGTACATCATGAAATGTGTGGGCAGTGCTGATTGTCAGTTTTACTTCTCTCTGGTGGCGCAAAACGCTGGGATGTGCTGAAATTGTGCAAAGTTGTTGCTACCGTACGGGAAGTGTGAATCCCTTACATGTGTGTAATTTTGTGCTGCAGGAATTAGGTCTGGTTGCTTTTGTGGGTAATGTAGAATATAATGTTGGTTGGATGCTCCGTAACGCGCATGTTTCTAGCATATCACAGTAATTAAGGTCATTTGTTCATTTATTGCACGCTTTCAATATCGTTAAACGTAAGAGTGAAGCCAGAAATTGCAACAGCCTGTGTATCATACAGCATTAATAACCAAATATTTCGTATATTCGGTACTACCTCCTGCATATTTACTATTCTTTTTCTGTGATGCAACAGCCCAACTTGGGCCTAGGCCGCCTCGTTGTCGAGGTTTCTAGATCACACACACACACACACACACACACACACACACACACACACACACACACACCCGGTAGGACTCCTCTGAGCGAGTGGTCACCTCGTCGCGGAGGCCGCTACCTACACAACACACAACAAACACAGAGACGAACATCCATGCGCTCAGCGGGATTCGAACACGTGATCTTAGCGATCGAGCGGGAGCAGACGTACGCCTTAGACCGCGGGATCTACATATTTAATATTACCCCATGTGTAGTCAGTATTTCCCCCTCTGTATTCATTATTACCCCCTTTGCATGCAGTATTACCCCTGTATTTTATTATTACCCCATGTATATTCAGTATTACTCCCTTTGCATGCAGTATTACCCCCTGTATATTTATTATTACCCCATATATATATTCAGTATTATTCCCTCTGTATTCAATATTACATCCTGTATATTCAGTTTTAACCCCTCTATATTCAGTATTACCCCCTGTACACTCAGTATTAACCCCTCTGTATTCAGTATTACCTCCTGTGTATTTAGTATTACCTTCTGTATATTCAGTATTACCACCTGTACATTCAGTATTACCCCCTGTGTATTTAGTATTACCTTCTGTATATTCAGTATTACCACCTGTACATTCAGTATTACCCCTGTATATTCAGTATTACCACCTGTACATGCAGTATTACCACCTATACATTCAGTATTACCCCCTGTATACTCAGTATTACCCCCTGTATATTCAGTATTACCACCTGTACCTTCAGTATTACCCCTGTATACTCAGTATTACTCCCTGTATACTCAGTATTGCCCCCTGTATATTCAGTATTACCCCCTGTATATTCAGTATTACCACCTGTACATTAAGTATTACCACCTGTACATTCAGTATTACTCCCTGTATACTCAGTATTACCCCCTGTATATTCAGTATTACCACCTGTACATTCAGTATTACCCCCTGTATATTCAGTATTACCACCTGTACATTCAGTATTACCACCTGTACATTCAGTATTACTCCCTGTATACTCAGTATTACCCCCTGTACATTCAGTATTACCACCTGTACATTCAGTATTACCCCCTGTATACTCAGTATTACCTCCCGTATATTCAGTATTACCCCCTGTATATTCAGTATTACTACCTGTACATTCAGTATTAGTGGGCCGGGTAGCTCAGTCGGTATAGCGACTGACTACGGGCTGGACGGTCCGGGATCGAATCCCGGTGGGGACGAGATTTTCCGCCCGTCCGGACCGGCCCTGGGGCCCACCCAGCTTCCTGTAAAATGGGTACCGGGTCTTTCCCGGGGGTAAAGTGCGGCCGGAGCGTGCTGCTGAACACTCACCCCCTTCTAGTGCCGCGGTCATGGAAGAGTAGAGCTATACCTCTACCCACCCTCTGGGCCACACCGGGCCTGTAACGGGATCACTTTACATTCAGTATTACCCCCTGTACATTCAGTATTACCCCCTGTATACTTTGCATTACCTAGTGTATATTCAGCGTTACCACCTGTATATTCATTATTATCTCCTGTATATGCAGTATTAACCTCTGTATATTCATTATTACCACTTTACGTTCAGTATTTCCCGTGTATTCCGTTTTACCCTCGCTTCAAATTTCCTGTACAATAAATTAATTTCAAAAGAACAAGAGTGGTAATGTTGTTGTAACAAATACACGTAGAAGTACAAGAAATGTGCTAATTAAATACCAGTACTTTCTGTAGTACCGAATTCCATTTACAAACATATTCAGAAAGAACAAATCGGTATTCCACGTTCAGTATTTCAACGAACGACATTTTATGGTTTTGTAAAAACCTGCTGTAAAAATTTAAGTTGCTTGGTTCGCCACTGGACTAAACTGTCGCTGCTTGTCACGAACTGGTATGCATTTATGACATGGACTGCCCGAAGGTGGCCAAACCGAAGCAGTGAAACATCGATAATACAATAATGTGACAGCTCAGTAATTATTACCTTATGTTTGCAGCAACAGGATGTACTAATTAAAGATATAAATATTAGCTTCACCGTACTTCACTTCCCCCCCCCCTCGCCACCAGGCCCTTAATTGGAAGGTTTCGCAGCCTCGTTTGATTGTGGACGATAGGCAGTGTTCACGGCCAGTTTGGTCTTTGCGTGACCAACAGATCTCTGAAAGGCAAGGACAGCAGCAGCCCTTGATTCTCCGTGAAGACGACTCAAGCGGAAAATAATTTCCATTCCTTTAAATACGCCAGATTAAGGATCTGAAGGTGAGGGCTGTCTATAGTTGGACGGTTTCTGGTCACCTGAAGAATATTTCTTTGAATTTACAGGCTTTGTTAGGTAACAGATGTGCAACGATTATTTTGCAATCTAACGGCACGCTTTGTTGCCCTCGTGAGGTGATAAAACAAATGTGCCTCTATGCGACGTGGTGCTGTACACTATGCTACAGTCTTTCTTATTATTTGTACTTATTTATGCTTTGTGGGCCGGGTAGCTCAGTCGGTATAGCGACTGACTACGGGCTGGACGGTCCGGGATCGAATCCCGGTGGAGATGAGATTTTCTGCCTGTCCAGACCGGCTCTGGGACCCACCCAGCCACCTGTAAAAGGGGTACCGGTGCTTTCCCGGAGGTAAAGTGCGGCCGGGGCGTGCTGCTGACCACTCACCCCCTTCTAGTGCCGCGGTCATGGAAGAGTAGATCTATACCTCTACCCACCCTCTGGGCCACACTGGGCCTGTAACGGGATCACTTTACCTTTACCTTTACTTATGCTTTACTGAAAGACTCTCGCCACTATCTCACACTTTATACAGCCGAACAGTGGAACTTTCATTCATTCCACAGTCTGTCTTACGACAGGCCCACAGCCTCCTCCAAAGCCAGTTCTCCACACAGTGCGATCTGGTGCTTCCTCTTTCAATTTCCAGTATTCTGTCCTTTCCTTAACTTCATATTGTAGCTGCTTACGTCTTCTTTCGCGTCTTCCCGTCCCTTCTGTATTTCCTTCAGTGATGTGTTTCAGAAGGCAGTTCGTAAGCAAGATGTGACCAGTCCAGTTAACCTTCCCTCTTTTTATTGTATGTACGATATTCCTCTCCTCCTTGGTCCTTAAGTAATACTTCTTCATTTCTCACACGATCGGTCCAGCCGATCTTCTCCATCCTTCTACAGCAACACATTTCAGAATTTTTCACGTGCTTCTGATCCACTTTCGCGGTCTTCGCCTAATATGAGGTACTGTGCCGGCGTTTCCTGGGGGGACTGGGCAAAACCACGATAACCTCAGGTCAGCTGGCCTGCAGGCCTCAGAGCTAGCCGCGTTTCGGGACAACCTGTCGATCCCATCATCAAGGGCGAAGCAGCCCAGATCGTCTCGGACTGCCTGACCCTTGAATGTGGGACCGACAGGTTGTACCGAAACGTCGGCAGCTAACAACGTACGTCGCGTAACATCGCAGATGGGCGAAGGCCTCAGTTATATATGACGTAGCGCGGAGACCGCATTGACGAGTCTGGTATTGCCGATGGCATGATGTGGGGTGCACCAAGAACCCTATCCTACGTGCTCAGTAGCTTCAACAGCTTTACATAACGAGATTGCGGTATTGTGGGGTGTGACGCCGTGTAGTTAGGTGGAAGGTTCCCAATGCTCCATGTTCCCGTTATGTTCACTCCGTATACTTTCACCACAGTACATGGCGACATACCCCACCAGATCCTTTCACACGATAACTTATACATGTTAGTCTCTCCCCAGTGTCAGAACAGTCACTACCCTAATGAAGTACTTGTAACTGAGTTTAATGACATACAGTTGATAAATAATGTATGCCGTGATAAGTGGGTCCCTGTCACCAGGGCATGGGGCGTCCTCAGGTTGCGGATGGACGAACGGTCTCCAATATGGACGGTAGCTGCGAATATATTGAATGAGCAGTCGCGGACAGCCGTCAAGTGGTGGTCCCACAGCTTGGGGTTGGGCGAGGTGTTGACAACTCCTCACCTAAAAACTGGATTTGCAACGAAACATAAACACTTGCCTCGGACCGGACTGATATTTTGGTACGACCTGAGCAAGGAAAAAGGGACATGAGATTTGGTAAGATGGACCTTCAGGAAGTGGGATGTGGAGGTAAGGACTGGATCGAGCTGGCTAAGGATAGGGACAGGTGGCAGGCACTTGTGAATGCGGCAATGAACATTCGGGTTCCATAAAATGTGGGGAATTTCTTGACTAGCTGAGGGCCTGTTAGCTTCTCAAGAAGAATTCTCTCCATGGAGTATGTCAATAATCTGTGCGTTTCAGTCCACTCGAACTGTGGGCCTCATATTACTGGCTGTGATTTGTTACGAGAATTCAAAACAGGACCCGTAAGATACAAGAGGCGAATAACATCATGCCTGCTGTAAATTGGTTACTGGTACAGTACATGCACCGCCTGCTTTAGCATTGACACATTTCTCGTTTGCTCCCAATTAGGTTGTACTATTATCGCCCCCCGCACGGCTTCACTACACCTCGCTTTGCAACAGTGAGGCACTGTGTTCCTTCATGTCACAACTGCTTCTTTATGGCCCGTGTTACTTAGGTGGCCGCGCGGTCTTAAGGCGTGGCTCTGTGGCCGCTTGCTTGCTGGGATTGCGGGTTCGAATCTGTCTCGTGTTGTGTTTTGTCAGGTAGAGGTCTCTGCGATGGGTCGATCACTCGTCCAGAGGAGTAGTACCGATTGTGGTGCGTCTGAGTGTGATATAGGAACCTCATTAATGGGGAAGCCTAGACCCACCAGACTGGGGATTTCGAACCATGAAAAATATAGATAGTATTTAGTGGAGACGCATTGTGTACTCTGATGTAGGAACTAACTTTTGGGGCATGCGTTATTTAGGTGAATTTCAGTCTTCGATGGGTGTGTTGAAACCCTGCTGGCTTTCCGTTGAAGCTGTAATCCAACCATGAGAAAAATGAGAGGTGCAGTTAAATGTAATTCAAGCCACAGCGGTTTAGCACTTGTGGTCGCCATGACCTTGAGCGACAACAAAAAACTGCGTAGCGGTCATCAGCCTTCTCCTGATTCACCTGGGTTTCCCCGCCCCCCAGTCAAGTATCCCAAATTCCCTATTGCACAAACATCCAACATCCCTTCTTGCGTACCTTGTGTGAAATTATAAGCCCATAGGTTAGCGTGCATGCTCTTACCGTTCTTAGACATCTGAATCCGGGTTCAGGTCAGAATATCGCAGTGCTCGCAGCTGTAAATATGTTACAGATTATTATTATTATTATTTTATTTGTCATAACCTTTGTGCTGTATATTTAGCACAGTATACCAGAAACTGACCGTATTTATTAACTGCAATTGGGTTGTCACCCGGTGGCAGTGGTTATTTTACATGCATACAAAATACGAAATTGGTTACTACTGAAATATGGAATTGGTTACTAGTGTTGCAGCTGTTATGTATTTACAATATGTGCTACATGTAATGTTATTTCCATATTAAATATATTTTGTGCTTTACATTAGTACTTCCCATACAGTTCTCTGCAGTTCCTTCATTTCGTGCTATCCCGGTATGTTGCTCAGGTACTGTCTGGGTAATTCTGAGATGGTACCGGTCACCCCTGTCATTACTGGTATCAATTTTGCTTTCGCATTCCACATGCGCTGAATTTCAGTTGTAAGGTCTTTATATTTTAGAATCTTCTCGGCTCCTTTCTTAATCACATTTCTGTCCCCTGAAATTGCAACATCTGTTAACACACATGTTCCTTTTTCATCGTCGCTGTTTATGATATCCGGCTTATTGTTAGGGATGGTTCTGTCTGTTTGCACTTGTTGAATCTACAATATGGCTACCTTACCTTCACGATCTGTTTCTACTAATTTTGGTACATGGTCATACCAGTGTTCATGGTCTGTCATTATTATTCTTATTATGTTTGTTGTTTTTATTATTATTGCTGCTGTTGTTGTTGTCTCTTGTCACAGTCCCTTTCTCCCTGGTACTTCTTCTGAACCAGCGGTGATCCCCACCGCCCAGGCTTCAAGCTTCACATTGCTGTACTTTCCGTATTATGTGTGATGTTACAAGTACAGCTGTCTTTTGTAGTGAATCTATTGAATGTTTTCCCGGCAGTGGCTTCCAAATTTTTCTTTAAACCGTTCACTATTCCGGTGGCTCCAGTTATTGCCGGTATCATCACAACCTCTCATGTCCACATTCCTTGTATATCTATACATAAATTCTTGTATTTTGTTATGTTTTGCTGACCGTGCAACTCAGTATAATCTTTGCAATTGACCAACTTAATACACAAATTGTTGTTTTTTTTAATAAGATTATTATATTCCTCTACATGTTTCGAGCACTGTTGTGCTCATCATCAGGAGGTCAAATTGTATTATACAGCATCTGGTATCATCACCCACAGAGTGTTACGATACCAGATGCTGTATAATACAATTTGACCTCCTGATGATGAGCACAACAGTGCTCGAAACATGTACAGGGTTATAATAATCTTATTTAAAAAACGAGAATTTGTGCATTAAGTTGGTCAGTTGCTAAGATTGGCTTGTATTGTAGTTCCTTTTGCGTGAAATTTCTGTCAGCTGGAATTATTGTTATTATTATTATTATTATTATTATTATTATTTGTAACTTCGATGGTGATTTTGCCTACGTGCAATTTGTCGAACATGAACCTTTGCGGGGTAGAAGATGAAGACTATAAGTTTCCCAGCAATGTTCTGCGATGCTTACAGCGTACAGAGTCACGACCCACAAGACAGCGTCCCTCAGAGACTGAGTGCATTTTCTGTGAGGTGGGTACAGTTTATGCAATGCATGTATGTTGACCATGCTGCCTTCCGTCCCTATGTCAAAATAGAAATTCCGCACCGGTTCTTCTCGTGTAATGTTACATTACAAATGTGTCCCTGACGCAGTTTGTTCTCTGTGCTGGATAACCACAAAACGATGTACCTCCTCCAAGCTGTCTTTTTACCAAACAAGCTGGCAATGTCCGGAAACCTTCACATTCGCAATTTCTCTGCTACGTTCCAAGTGTGATTGTAATCCGGCATGGGAGCATAACACAGCCGTGCCCTGCAGTGTCTGCCTCACTTACTGAAACTACGTACTGCCTCGGTGTGCACCTAATTGTCTTGTCTTTCTGCAATGTTACATCAAGTTCACCCCAAAACATGCCATGAAAGCCCAAAAGGGGAGTAGATGTATAGCTATACTCTTTCTTTAACCTCGGCGCTAGATAGGGGTGGGTGGTCAACATCACGCTTTACCCCCGAGAATGACCCGGTACCTATTTATACAAGGCTGGGTGGTTCTCAGGACCGGTCTGAATGGGTGCGGAAAATCCCGCCGCCACCGGGATTCGATCCCCGACCGCCCAGTCCGTAGCAAGTCGCTATACCGACTGAGCTATCCCGACCCACGCAGTGTTACATAACGGTAGGTTATTTCTGTCCTTCCGGACCCCCTCCATCCCCTACCGTATTGCATTTAGCGTGGTTGAAGTGGCTGGGGGCGTGAAGCTGACAGCTCCAGGTAGTGCCGAGTTCAAGAGTGCGTTGGGCTGTGCCTTATTTAGGGACAGGGACACCCTGACTTCCATTGTACTTGTGCTGCTGTGTTTGGTATAAGATAAATATACTCCGTGACGAAGCTACGGGAACTGGAGTCAAGTTCTTGATAGTCTGTAACCTTCTGGTGTGTGTGTGTGTGTGCATGCGTGCGTGTGTTTTTAATTTATTTACAGCATGCTCCATTACATCCTGTAATACTACATGCTTTATGATATATATATATATATATATAATATTTACATTTTTGCGGATTTGTTTACTTGTTTATGCACTGATTGTTCGTTTACAGTTTTTCGTAGTCTATGGAGTTTGTAAAATTGGTAAACTGTTTTAGATATTTGGTTACTGACACTTTTTTTTACCGGCCAATTGTCTTCTTTTGAGATATGTCCTATTAGTGTTTCTCTTTCACTGTGTAATTTGCTGCATTGGTGCTGTAGATGATCCGCTGTTTGGTTTCCGTTAGCGCAGGGGCATTCCGGGGACTCTATAATCTTGAAGCGATGTAGGTATTATCTTGTCTTTCCATGTGCTGTTGTCATTGCCGTGAAGTTGAGTGTTAGGTTGATTTTCGTTTTCAGCCTTTCCTTAATGTTCTGGAAAAACTCTTTTGTTGCAAGTCCTTTAGTAGTGTGGTCCCACTGTTGTTGCCAGTTTTCCATGCTTTTTTCTCTTTCTTGGTGCTCTGTTTCACTTTTTGAGAATTTATTGTAGCATATGTCACTGTTTCTATTTGCCTCCTTAGCGAGTTTGTCTGTAAGCTCTTTTCCATAATGTCCTGCGTGTGCCTTTATCCATGTGTATTCTATGTTCCAGTTTTCTTTCTCCAGTGTGATGGTCTTCTTTCTTGTTTATTCTATGAGATGGTTACAATTTTTCTTGTTTTTGAGGGAGTCCAGGGTTATCCTGCTGTTTGTGTGTATTAATATTGTTCTTGGAATGGTTTTGTTTATTTTTGTCTCTATTGCCTGTAGTGTTTTTACTATTGCCATTTGTTCTGCTTGATTATTTGAGCATCTGTCGTGGAGTTTGTGTTTTATTTGGTGGGTTAATTTGTTCTCTATGTATATGGCGGTTCCCGATCCTACACCGTGTTCGTTCTTGCTTCCATCTGTGAATATTTGAATTGTGTGTTCGTTTCCTTCCTTTTGCTCGTTAATTTTAACTGAGTCTGCCGGGTGTGTCCAATCCTTCGGCTCTACCTCATGATCCAATTGATGGTTCTGTCTGTCCCTTGTAATTCGGTATAGATTGGCAGCTTCCTCAGCCTTTATTTCGATTGGTGTTGTTCCTGCCAGAATGCAGAGCGCTTCATTAGAAGTTGTTCGGTAAGCTTCTGCTATTTTAATATTCATGAGCCGTTGAACTCTGCTATATAGAATTTTGTTGCACTTCTTTTCCATTGCCCCTGTCCATATCGGCGCTCCATACAGTATGAGAGGCAAGGTGGTTCCTTTGTATATGGTGTTGAGTGCTTCGTGATTTAATCCCCAGCTCAGTTTTGCTGATTTAGCTCATGCGTGTATTAGCTTATTGCACTTTCCTGTTATGTGCATGATGTGCTCCCTAAAGTTCAGTTTGCTGTCCAATATGATTCCCAAGTATCTGATATTGTTAACCTGTTCCAGAGATTTGTTGTTCAGGTGTATTAATACTTCTTTGTGTTCTCTTCTCTTCTTCCTTGTAACCACCACGGCTTTAGATTTTTGTTCATTAAAAGTAATTTTGTGACCGCCTCTGTGGCCTAATGGTCAGAGTTTCTGGCTACAGATACAGAGGTCCCGGGTTCGATCCCCGGCGCTACCAGATTTTCTGAGTAGTAGTGGGTCTGGAACGGGGTCCACTCAGCCTCGTGAGGTCAATTGAG
>Ga0131853_10027455_pt1 | contig 10217 bp, 3 predicted proteins | sample TergutLab28metaG_FD_92764 | JGI IMG/M metagenome (GOLD analysis project Ga0131853, IMG submission 92764) | Labiotermes labralis P1 segment gut microbial communities from Petit-Saut dam, French Guiana - Lab288 P1 (version 2) (version 2) | ecosystem: Host-associated > Arthropoda: Insects >... | reverse complement strand
TATAAGAAAATTAATCAGTGAGTGTTTTTAAAAATGTGACTTTAGCAAGGAACAGTTTAGCTCTCTGAAGATGATCTTAGGATCGAAACATGTTGGAGCGATTTTAAATGTTTTAATGTAAAATTTTATGAATTTGTATTAGTTGGTGTGCTGATTAAATGACAACGAAATGCATGGTGCAACGATAAAGATTCCGTAAGCACTTCGCTCTCCCTTAAGCATCGAAATGATAATTAAATAATATATTTCTACCAGAATCCCTTACATGCACCGATTTATAGCCCATAACCAATTTTGTTAAATGCACATTTCAACACTTCTTTAGAACAGAATTTTGTCAGCTGCAGTGCCCCGATTTTTGCGTGCATCTAATGTGGGCCCTGTACCCGGTGCACATGTAACAGTACACAGTAAGTTTGAAGTAATGTCACAGTGATACTTTAAGGACACTGAATGCGGTGATCGCTGAAACCAAACGCCACGGCATCCCACACATCTCAAGCACCAGAACACGTAACATTGAACAGAATAAGGTAAATATTGCTATAACCAGACGATATTTCACATTGTCGAAAAATTTGAACTTCGTTTTCTTCTAATTTCTGAAAAGCGAATGTCTCCACCATATCAAGATAAATGCTGCCATTGACCATGGCCTAAGCATATAAAATATTTTTCTCTTTCTGTAAATAAAATGCAAGCATCACACATCAGTGTTAAGCATATTGACACTTGCGTTGCGGCTAACAATTTCGTTCAGTTATCATTCATGAAGTGTTTTTCTCTCAAGTGTCTGCGATGGCTAAAAACACATACCCACACTAAAAACAGAAAATTTTATTTTCTGTCAAATATAAAATAAATGAACCTTCAGTAATTCATATTTGTAGACATTTAAAAATACACGCTAAAACTAAAATTGTTGCAATATTTACATTTTTATACGAATTACTACTCTTGATCACAATTGTTCATAATAATTGTAATTATCTGACTTCTAAATAATATTCTTATTGTATATTTTTTACTTGCCTCTATGTCTTACATATTTACGAGCTTCAATTTTCTAATAATTATAAAAAAAACTAATGCTTTATACATCCCCTTATTTTGGTTGTCTCCCTGATGATGGCCCAGAGAGGACCGACACCTATAAGAAATGATAGTAATATACAACAACAACAACAATAATAATAATAACAATGTATACAAACTGACTAAAAGTGCCTATAGTTGGAACTGTACGTATTAATAATTTTCTACTACATGGAAAATACGGACAGCATGGGAGCTGTAGAATGGAATCTTTAAGAAAATCTAGTAAACACAGGAAACTATAATTTTATTATGTAGTTCAACCTTAAGAAATTCTCACATCCATGTAGGGTTATAGTCGTGTTTGAAATTATGAACTTTCCCACAGCCGTAAGTCAAAACCGTACAAATTTTCGGGGGCTGAGTATGCCTTTATCTTTTGCAGAAATGGGGAAAGAGAGGAACCTAGACTGGTGACGGCGTTAGAAAACATCTGGAGTTAGTCTTTGGATTTACGGATTCGGGGATCCAGGGATTGACATTAGCTGTCCTAAGGGACCCACCATACATGTTTTCCCTCCTTTCCTTTCCATCTGAAGACGGAGTGAGACCCAGCCTAAGGAAAACTGCGATTTTCCTTAGGCTGGATGTGATGGCAGGCTGCTGTCCAAAAGTTCGGTCTCGATTTGTATTGCATTCCTCTTGCCATTGATTAATTGTAGACTATACTGTGAAGTTTCGTTTTAATAACGATTTTCATAACGGAACAGAAATGTATATTTATACGACCGTGCGTTTTCTCTGAATTTCGAGAAATTAATAATGTGCTTCTGAAATAAATTGATTTTATATCGGTCCAATATACAACCATTAAACTAATATAAAATCTATTGACTTCAGAATATCGTCACATTTTACAGAATACTGGTTTACTGCTCAAATTGTTCACGTCAGTCGGACGTCTAAGAATTGACAGTACTAAATTCCATGCAAAAAACGTTATTTTCTGGCCATAGCCAAAGGGCTAATTTGTGTTTTTTCAAGAACGTTCATTTTTCTGCAATAAAATATGAATTCGTTTCCAAGAAATGAAGAAAACGTGGCATGTGTAATCGAAAAAGTATTGGAAATATGTTATCTATAAATTCATACATATGAGGAAAGCTTTTTACTCGTAAAATGTAATATCTAATCAAAATACAATAAAAAGTCCTTTTTAGGAGCTTGCTAGGTGGTCGAATATTTTCAGCCAGAAATATCGACCACAATTAGGTCTATACCCAGTAAACCGTAAACTAAACCCTTATTCCATATTAGAATTTGGGATCCATCTACACCGAAGTTTCATCGCACCCTACGTTCTGTCACTTTTATTTCGTAGATAACACTCCCTTTCCCATCAATTCACTTTGAAGTAGCGACGTTGAATTAATTTCTAACGATGTAGCTTTTAAGCGGAGAATTCCTGTTTCTCGCTTCATTTACTTACAGAAATTGCAGTAGTTCTGTAGCAACCCGCATGCTGCTTTATCTAACGTGTGACCTTGTTTTGTCAAATGCAGCCACAAATCAACGTCCCTCTTCTGCCCTTCGATTTTCTGTAAAATATAATATGACAAGGAAAACTTCCGAAATCTGTAAATATATGTTTTAAAACGTGCTCTGTAAAGACATTCGCCGTATTGAATTTAGAAATAATGTGATTCGATAAATAAATTCTTCTGGTATGGGAATCGTGAAATTTTTTGTCACGTCTCGAAAATTAAAACAAAAATATTTGCACACAAAAACGTAATTGTTAATAAAACCAATATGTATCCAAATGTGAATCAAAACTTCGCTGGTAAATAAGTTATTTCCGGTACAAAAATATTTCTTTCAAACAAAATTTTGAATAATCGAACATTTTTCTGACACATTGTTTGTGGAACACGTGCCTCTGTTTTGCCGCAGCTGGTCTTGTCACGATGTGGCGCTTACAAATTCAATTAATGTCCAAATATTATAAACATATTAGTATTTATATTTATTGTGAAATATTTACGTTCTTCATTCCTGTCCACAGGCATAAAGAGATACAGTAACACATATACCTCACATGCAGAAAAAAATACACGTTTATTGTATATTGAAATGTTTACGATTTCATTTATGAATTTGGTAAATGGTCTTTTTCTAATATTTTTGATCTGAAAGAATGAGTGTAATACTCTATGCGCTCTGCCTTGTAAGCCTGTGTATTTCGTCCTTACTGTGTCTACAAGGACGTAGCTAATGAAACCAAAATTTATTGAAGCGAACTCTCCTTCAAGGGGCAACTAATTTGTTTAATATACACTTTCAAATTCTGTTTTATACATAAAGAACTACAATCTGAAAATTTGTGATAGATTTATGTATGTGCCTAAAATTGTGTTCAGGAGAAATTCGGTTACATTACCCTTCATCCAGTATTACTTATTTTGCACTTTTATTCTGAAGACGGACTTTAATGTGTGACACGTTCGTCCTTAAACTTCCCCGTTTCTCGCCACTAGGGATCGCCACATTTTTCAACAATATAAAAGTTCTGAATTCGAAACGGCATCGTGAGTCTAAATAGTTGTTTGCTTTTGTTGATCCGCTTTCTTAATTAATTTTTTTCCTCGCATTATATCCAAAATAACAACAAAACCAAAATAACTATTTAAAAACTGAAGAAATAAATGACAAGATGGCTGGAATTTAATTTTGGGTGATTAGATATTAAGCAAATTTGACGTTCAGATGAGAGTGCATCGTGATAAATTCTTATATTAAAACCAACTAGATTCATAAATTTCTCAAATTTATTTTTTGAATAATACTCTTCATATTTCGGACAGTTTCTCTGCCCATCATCAGAAGTTTTTCACTGTACACACAACAATGATATATGTCAGCACACCTGTATGACATACACTATTGTTGTGTCTACAGTGAAAAACTCCTGATAATGGGCAGAGGAACTGACCGAAACATGTAGAATTTTATTCCAAAAATAAATTTGAGAAATTAGTGCAAGTAGTTGGTTTTATTATAAGAATATAAGAATAGATGTTGAGCATGGAAGGTGGATGAAATATCACTGACGAGCTTTGGTGTGTATATTTGAACATTTTGGTTTTGCCATGTCCCAGGCTGTTATTCACTGTTCTTCCACTGCCGAGGACCGGTTTCAATCCCAGACCAATCCGTTGGAGATACCTGGTGGACAAAGTGGTACCAGGGGAGGTTTCTTTCCGCAATTTCTCTCTTCCGCTGTGTGTATCTTTCCACTAATGCTCCGTATTCATTGACTCATGCATCACCCTTACTTACTTACTTACTTACTTACTTACTTACTTACTTAATTACGTACTTGCTAGCTTACTAACTAACTAACTATCTAACTAACTAACTTACTTACTTACTTACTTACTTACTTACTCCATGGAGCAGAGTCCTTCTTGAGAAGCTAACGGGTTTTCAGCTAGTCAAGAAATTCCCCGCATTTTATGGAACCCGGAAGTTAATTACCAAATTCACATGTGCCCACCACCTGCCCCTATCCTGAGCCAACTCGTACCACAGTATCGGTCCAGGTCCGAGGATTTCTGTGTGAACATTTCGTAACAATAATTTGTACGGTAAGAATTTCTTAACATCTTTCCCAAACCCCAAGCTGGAAGACCACTCATTGTCGGTTGTCCCTGCCTGCTTATTCAACATATTCGCAGCTACCGACCATACTGGAGGTCGTTCGTTCATCCGCAACCTGAGGACGTGCCATGCCGCGGTGACAGACACTCACATTTATCGCCCTACCACCGACCTTATATAATCTTAGCAGGTTATATTTTACTTAAAGATCACAGTTGAAGACGCAAAAAGCAAGACACCTCTGTGTGATTCTTGAAGGAGCACTGCAAATACGATGCAGCAAGACATCGTCAGAGTAATGTTACTAGAGGTTTGGCATGCAATAGGAATTATGTCGGACCGTAAATTTAAATAGGTCTGACCTTTTCTCTTTAGTCCCATCAAAAGCGACGCCTTGTCCTTTTGTGCCATCTAGGCGCACTGAACGCACAGTGGCTACAACTGTGAAACCTTTCTTTAAGTCTAAATACCCACATAGGCTTATCAATTTTCCGGTTTGCTGTGTATGTGAAGAGAGGACGTCATGAAAATAAATTATTCTATACTGGAAATGAAAACTGATTATGATGATTACGATGATGATGATGATAATAATAATAATAATAATAATAATAATTTAAAGGTGTGTTTTATGGCAAAAAGTAATGACGTAGCAGAATAGAGTACACATATAAATGGCTTGGGTAAAGTAGATCAGATATTTCTACAGTAAAACCAACTAGATGCAGCAGTGTCTCAAATTTGTTTATTTTGGAATAACAATCTACATGTTTCGGACGGTCTTTCCGTTCATCATCAGGAGTTCAAGACTGCACATACAGCAACAGGCATATGTCAAACTGATACTGCTGACTGCTTGCTGGCATATATATATATATATATATATATATACATATTGCTTAAGCTTCGGTGTTTAGTGCAGTATAGCATAGGATATATGGAGTTATTTATTCATTTTGATACGTGAAGCCACATAATTTGGCAGACAGGTATATCCCAACTCACTGTTTTAGTCTAATGCCCTGAACATGTCCATATCATTGCAAGATTTTAAGAACTGAATAAAAACAAATATGTTAAGATATCTGGCCCACTACCTGTGGTCAAAATTATGGCTGAGATTTTGAAATTTAAAACGATGAATTAATTCTCAACTTCGTATGGTCTTCACAAAAAAGGCCGAGCAACTAAACCTTACTGGCATTCGAGCCTCGAATATTGGCACATTTTGTAATTTTGTGTCGATATAAATAGAGTTTCTGTTTTGTGACAAATGAATGCTCATTTTTATACTTCAATCTCTGCATAAAGCACGTATTCAAAAACAGAGTCCGTCAAATTGGCAGCGTTCCACTTTGAATCATTTCGACAGCTACAGTTCCGCTCACAAATATGTGAATTTAGCTTTTGTCATAAAGGTACCGAACGCATCTCACTCTGTAAATGAAACGTGGATGTTAATTTGTTTACGAGCTGCCTAACGACTCCGCTTCTATGAAAAATATTCTATAGCTTTAACTAAGATATGAAGCATTTAGGATAGGAGGCTGCAGAAATGTTCAAAAGGAGGAATATTATTGATGTTTGAAGGCTATACAGACCTATATCCCTTCAGAATTTCTCAGGCAGGCCACAGGAAGGAAATGAGGATAGGCGGTTCCTGCAGGCGTTCGAATTGCCGTTTCGTTTTCACAAACCAGACGTATTATTTATGTGCTAGCCTCTTTAGGAACAACTATTGCAACTATTATTATTATTATTATTATTATTCACCTTTATGCAAAGTATTTACAGTTTTATAGCTAAAAAAATCCACAATTCTAGGGTATGAAATGTTGCAGCTACTCGGTGTTTCAAATTTGTGATAGCTGCAGATCCTGCTCGTTCCCATGACAGACGTTTTGTAGTTTACATTAGTTATTATTATTATTGTAAAACTTATATCAATAAATATTAAGTTAAAGTGATCTAATTAACAACAAAAACTGGGGGGGGGGGCCGGAATATTGTCGTTTGTGTAGTGACTAGGCTACGGATTGGACGGTCTGGGTTTCTATTACCGCCAGAGGCAAGACATTTCCTTTCCTTCTGAAACTTACAGACTGACCCCAGATCCCACCCCGCCTCTTCTGAAGTGGTCAGAGGAGGATCTTTCGTCGCAGGAAGAGCGGACGAGGTGTAAAGCTGACCCCTCAGTCCGTCTAGCGCCAAGTCTAAGAAACAGCGGAGTTGTATTCCCACTTCCCAATACATTTCCATGACCTGAAGAGGGACAACTCTAATCTTTAAGAAAACAGCAGGAACAACAGAATAAGAAGCAGAATCAAGTAACATGTTTCTTAGACGTGTTCGGAGTGGTAAGTGAACGTTTCTCTGCAAGGTCACAGTTCATCAATCGTGTACTGTGCCTGTATAATAGCGCTGAATTTATGGATGTCAGAAGTTCATTGAAAGGAAAACGTGAATGTTGTCATTCTTGATGCTCGCCCTGCAGTGAATGAATAGGTTAAGCCTGTCTCTCTGAATGAAAGGTTGTCCACAGAAGCGGAGGTGCATTTGCTTGATCTTGATGAAAGAGCTGCTAATTTTCAAGGGGGCATCACGAAGTGCTAAACGAAATAAATAACAATTTGACTAGTACACGTCAGCACAACAAATATTTATTGGAGTATATAGGCTACATGTTTCGACTTATTAACAGGTCGAAACATGTAGCCTATATACACCAATAAATATTTGTTGTGCTGACGTGTACTGGTCAAATTGTTATTTATTTCGTTTAGCACTTCGTGATGCCCCCTTTAAAATTAGCAGCTAGTCAAGCTAAGAGCGTCTATCTATACAAGAACTTAAGAGCCAAAGTCCAGAGGTGTTGTTCCAACATATATTTTAATCGCCAATGTCTGGAACAAGTCTGGAGGTCTGATGATGACCTGTTAATAGGTCGAAATATGTAGCCTATATACTCCAATAAATATTTGTTGTGCTGACGTGTACTGGTCAATTTGTTATTTAATGGAAGAAGTTTTAGGATATTTTATGGATACATCAAAAACAATTATTCCCTTAGCCGGATCACCCTTCATATTTGTCACTGCTAAGGTATAAACTTTTGTAAGTGTGTGTTATAGAAGCGGTACAGGATACAGATATCAAATTGCGACATACCACTAGTAAATAAAAGGACTTTTGCCGTAGTCTAAAAACGCAACACCACACTATATAATCACGACGTTTCGAAAGCTACTCCTTTCTTCCTCAGGCGAGCAGATAATGTCTCAGATGAAATCGGCACATAACATTCTAAACGAGTCATACCTTCATTTATGACATTCATCTGTACACATATTTTGTATTTAATATGTGTACAGATGAGTGTCATAAGTGAAGTTATGAATCATTTCGAATGTAATGCCGATTTTATCTAAGAGTCTGTCTGTTCGTCTGAGGAAGAAATAAGTAGCTTTCGAAACGTCGTGATTGTATAGTGTGGTGTTTAAAGACGATAGGGGAAGTCCTTTTATTAACTAGTGGTGTGTTAAAAGTTGCTCCATTGTCAAAAATTCTATGGTGCTCTATCAAATTGCAGTTCTTTTGTTAGCTGAATTACAAGTTCACTGATTACCCAAAAGAAGCAGAAAAAGTTTTGGTGGTTCTTCCGTCCTTAAGAACGAAGCAGCAACATGAGTAAGACTTGAAGTTTGCTTCACGTGACAAGTGCACACAGAATTACAGCCTATGGAATTCGGGGAATTATGCGTAATGCAACCGGTCCGGTCCGGGAAGAGAGAAACTGACACGCTGAAAAAAAAAGTAGCCATTTTATTAAGGCGAATTTTCCCTTTCTTTTTTCATTTTTGCATTTATAGTTACGTATAAGGGAACTGGGTCTAAAATATTTGCCATCATTTTATTGGCCGGGATAGCGTAGTCGGTATAGACACTTGCTTTTGGCAAGACGGTTGGGGGTTCGAAACTTGGTGGGGTTGAGTTTTTCCGTACCTGTCCAGACCGGTCCCAAGGACCACCCAGCCTTCTGTACAACGTGTATGGACGTGGCGTTGACCACCCACCCCCATCTAATGCCGATGTAGGCCTGTAAATGAACTCCCTGTGAGCCTTGGTGGCCTGGTATAGGAGAACATTTAACATTTAATTGTTTTTTTATACTTTTGAATTTTTCTATAAAGTATTTATGTTTTTGCTGTGGGAGTGAACATAATGTCGTAAATTTTTGAAAATTTTTCATTTTTTTGCATGAATTGCTGTTGAAAGTTCTGAATGAGCGAAACCGCCTTTAGAAGAGAAGAAGAGAAACACTGTTTTCGACATTATGCTCCGCCACAAAAATTAGTTCCCGTAAGCAAAAATAGGTTCCTTTTCGGGAACTGATTTCCTCAACACAATTAAAACAATACGACAGATAGAATCTTCTGTTGCGTATGTACGGAAATTTTTAAGATGGACTTGTGTAAATAAGTGCCTTCATGCGCATTGATAAACTTTTCAGAAAAACCTCCATACACTAAAGGCACGAATAGAATTCTTATAATAAAACCAACTACATGCACTAATTTCTCAAATTTATTTTTGGAGTAAAACTCTGCATGTTTCGGACAGTTCCTCTGTCCATCATCAGGAGTTTTTCACTGTATACACAGCAATAGTATATGTCATACAGGTTTGATGACAGCTTGCTACAAAGCTGTCAGCATAACCTGTATGACATATACTATTGCTGTGTATACAGTGCTAGACTCTTGATGATGGACAGAGAAAGTGTCCGAAACATGCAGAGTTTTACTCCAAAAATAAATTTGAGAAATTAGTGCATGTAGTTGGTTTTATTGTAAGAATTTATCACGATGCACGGTCACCTGAACGTCAAGGACGAATAGAAGTTTGTGTTTAATTTCCGACGACCCTTCACTGGCAGTAGCTTGCGTGGTTTTATGAACACCCATTAAAGTTAGGTGTCGCATCTTTCATCCATTGTGTCCCCTCATGTGTATGCACAGGGTATAAATCTTCAAACCGCCGGCTCTCTATGCTTTCGTCTTTCAGTAAATGTAGTGTTCGTCTATGTAATTGTCACTGGGGAACTCTTGAAACGATTCTAGAGCTGTAAATGGATTGGTACTGCAGTTTCATTGAAAAGTAATAGCGTAAAATTATACTAAAATAAAATTGGCCCAGAGTAAATGAAATCTCCTTCTTTCTCAGTGTACACTTCATGCTACAATATACTGTTACGTGGCCGTCATAGACAACTGTGGATGTTTCAAAGCTCGTTTAGAGTCAAGTCTTCCTTGACATGTTAACAGTTATTCAAGAAATTCTGTATGTCTATGGAAAGCGATGTTTAGTCGCTCTTAGTGTGAAATTGCAAGTTGAGGCTTTATATTCAGTGACATAATCCAGTCCACGTCATCATTCTGTACAGGAGCTATATTCAGTGACATAATCCAGTCCACGTCATCATTCTGTACAGGAGCTATATTCAGTGACATAATCCAGTCCAC
>Ga0131853_10027454_pt1 | contig 10217 bp, 5 predicted proteins | sample TergutLab28metaG_FD_92764 | JGI IMG/M metagenome (GOLD analysis project Ga0131853, IMG submission 92764) | Labiotermes labralis P1 segment gut microbial communities from Petit-Saut dam, French Guiana - Lab288 P1 (version 2) (version 2) | ecosystem: Host-associated > Arthropoda: Insects >... | reverse complement strand
GGCACAAGCAGGGCGGTAACGCAACAATTAAGCGAGGGCAAAAAATACGGAGACATTAAAAAGGTTTATTCTATTGACGTTGTCTATTTTAATCTCGGAAAAGGTACGGATTATGTCTATCACGGCACAACAACTTTTAAGGGAATTCACAACAACGAAACACTTTTGCTTTCGGAAAATGAAATGAAATTTTTACCGAAGCACTTGCAAGACGGAGAGCAAAGCGCGGGGAAATTGTTTCCCGAGTATTATATTTTATATCCCGAAAAATTTGATGAAAACATAAAAAACAAGTTTGATGAATGGATTTATACTCTGAAGACATCAGTTGTGAAAAGTAATTTTTCTGCGGCGGGAATTCAAGCGGCGGGGAAAAAGTTAGATAAAGCAAAAATGACGAAAGCAGAGCGGGAAAGATACGAGCATTATCTGAAATTTGAAAGGGTGAAAGATAGTGAGATTGAGTCCGCGAAAGATGAGGGAAGAATTGAAGGCGAAGCCAAAGGAAGAATGGAAGGCGAAGCCAAAGAAAAAATAGAAATCGCTCAAAACCTCAAGAAAATGGGACTATCCACAGAACAAATCGCCCAAGCAACAGGTCTCACAGAAGCCGAAATAAAAGCCTTCTAAACCACCCACCAAAGGCAAGCCACAAAACCTTGCCTTTCCCCCTTCTACTCTCCAACACCCCCCACGCATTGATAACACGAGGAGCAATCCCCTCTCTGTCATTGGTCTCCGAAACAAACTCCCCAAGCCCAAGCGCAGAGTTAAACATTGGAATATAGGGAGCAAAATTACCTTCAAGCACCGTTCTGCCATCCCACCAAGTTGCCACATCGTTATTTTGCCCCCGAAGATCAAGCCTTTGAACGTTGCCGTTAAAAGCACTGCCGATGTTAATTCTTGTGTTTGTATTTGCAGATTGCGCATCCAGAGTAAGCGTGCCGATTGGGGCGTTATTGTTCAATGTGGAAACAAGAGCACCGCCGACATCAATACACTTTCAAATCACTGTCTTGGACTTCTACGGCGTTGCCTTTTAGTTTTAGGATTGCTATGCCGTGTTTTCGGGCGGCTTCTTCGGCTTGTCTATCGAAAGACATTCCACCAATGGCAAGATAAATTTTTTCTTTGGCGTGTTCTGAAAAAAGTGCTTTGAAAGATGAAACCTTGTCTTTTAAATCATTTACATCTTTGCTGCAAACTTTATATTTTACTTCTACTATGCAAGAAGCAACTTTATTGGTCATTACTATATCATACTCACCCATAAGAGTGCCATTGTCGGTATAGCGGGTATTGGATAAATTTCTCATAATGTGGTCAAAATGAACATTACCTATGGTCTTAGTTTTTTTCAACGAATTGTAGAAATAATCCTCAGCGACTTGACAATTGCTGTCGTCTATACCGCCGATTTTTCTATTGGTAGATTTTATGCTTTTGCGTAATTTCTTCCATTGCTCTTCCTGCAAATTTTCTATACGCGTAAGATTGGCGGTGCTTTCCGCCTGCAAAACCTTAAGTTCAGCAAAACCTTTTGCGTTCGCCTCTTGTTGCTTTTCTATACGCGCGAAACCTTTCATAGTGTCCGCCATTTTCTCTGCGCTTTCAGCCATTACAGCGCGAATTGCAGCCATTTCCCTTTCCCATTTTTCCATAATCTACCTCCAAATATTGCAAATATTTCAAATCTTTAAATATAAAATAATATTTGCCCAAAGAAGAACGCGAGAAAAAAACTCCTCCCCTCTACTCCAACACCCCACCCGCATTGATAGAAAACTGGGGACTAATCACCTGTCTGACATTATTATTCGAAACAAACTCCCCAAGCCAAACCTTCCAATATTGGTAGCCACATTGCCTTCAAGCACCGTTCTGCTTTCCCACCAAGATGCTACCGATAGTACAGTATTAATTTGCCCCCGAAGATCAAGCGTTTGCACATTGCCGTTAAAGCCGGGTCCCACATTAATTCTTGTGTTTATAAGATTGGTTTGCGCATTCAGAGTAAGCGTGCCGATTTGGGCATTACCGTTCAATGTGGGAACACGATTAGCGGCGGCACCGGCAGTGGCTCCTATATATACGTCGGCGGGAATTTGGTTGTAATCAGGTCCTCTGGTGTTGCCCGTAATAGTTCCGCCGTTCATATTAAATTGTCCGATAATCACTTCTACACCAGCGCCGGCATTGGTGGTGGTGACTGCTGCCGTATTACGGTTTCCTGTAATGCTGCCGCCGTTCATAGTGAAAGTTCCGCCTACAGACACCGCAGCGGCAGTAGCGTTATGCCCGATAATCCTTGAACCCGCCTCCATAATAAAATTGCCTGATATACCAACAACACTTCCTGCACCCGTTGTGCTTCGTCCTTGCAGAGTAATGTTATTTCTAAGCGAAAGAGTTGCATTGGCGTTGGTTATCGAAAAGAGATTATTGCCGGCAACATTATGCGTTATTGTACGACCTGCGCCGTAAAGATTGATAATGACATCGGCAGTGCCGAGCGTCATTCCTGTTTCAACCGTCTGATCCGCAAGAAGCGTAACGGTGTAAGTTCCTGCCGTTGCGATTGAGGCAAACGCATTTGCGAGGTTGCTAAAGCCCGTGGTTGTTGTGCCGTTGAAGACGGTTACGGTAGGTGGCGTAGTCGATATCAAACGCCCCAAATTATCGCCCGAAGCGCCGATTGTGTATGCGGTTGGGCTTATCGTCTCTCTGATATTTCCCGACGAAACAAACTCCCCAAGCCCAAACCTTCCAATAGTTGTAGAATTCACATTACCTTGAAGCACCACTTTGTTTTCCCATAATATAGCCCCAATATTATTACTCCGAAGATTAAGCGCTGTGACACTACCCGTAAAATTATTTCCGATTTCAATTCTTGTGTTTATTGTTGCGGATTGCGCATTCATTATAAGCGTGCCGATATGGGCGTTACCCCCCAATGTGGGAACAAGATTAGCGTTGACGAGGGTAGTGGCTCCTATATATACATCAGCCGAATGTTCTGCGTTAGGTCCTCGGGTGTTGCCCGTAATGCTTCTGCCGTTCATATTAAATTGTCCGTTAAACACGGTTAGACCTGCGCCGACATTGGTAGTGCCGACTGCAGTTGTATTACGGTTTCCTGTAATGCTGCCGCCGTCCATATTGAAAATTGCGCCTGCGTTGTTTAGATAAACTGCGGCGCTTGTAGCGGTACTAGCATTATGCCCTGTGATACTTGAGCCAGCAGCCATATTGAAAGTGCCGCCTGTCATATTTACGGCTACCCCTCCGCCCGCTGCGGTATGCCCGATAATCCTTGAGCCCGTCAGCATATTGAAAATGCCGTTTGTCATATTTATAATATGTCCTATGCCGCCCGTTGCTCCTGTTCGTCCTTGCAGAGTTATATCATTTCCAAGCGAAATGGTTGCGGAGGCGTTGCTTATCGTAAACATATTAGTTCCGACTGCGGTATTCTGCGTTATTGTGCGCATACCGCCATCGCCTTCAAAAGTGATAGTTGTATTGGGAGTGTTGAATGTCCTTAATGCGGTAATTTCCTGATCTTCAAAAAGCGTTACGGTGTAAGTTCCCGCTCCTTCCGTTTGGATTGAGTTAAGCGCATCGGTGAGGTTGTCAAAGCCGCGTATTGGGTCGCCTGTGGCAAAGCCGCTGACCACTACGGGGTGCCCCCCCTGCTCAATCTCGAATGTTTGCGTTGCCGTTCCGCTGTAATTTCCTGTTCCCGTGATGGTAATTGTCGCCGTTCCCGCGTTTATATTATCCGTAAATGCCGCGGTAAAATCCGTTCCTGCGACTAAAGTTGTGCCGTTTACAACAACGCTGAACTCAGGGATTTGCGGCGTGCCGTCATCCTTATGCGTGCTTGAAACGGTAATTGTTGCAATTCCCGCGCCGTTAATCGGTCTTGCGCCGACCGTAAGCGCGCCGTTTACCCAAGTGATTTCGTAATTATTCGAAGTCAAGCCGCTCGGAACTGTCTCGTGTGTTCCAACGCCGCTTGTTTGGGTATAAACGGGATTTGTGGCAACCGTTAAAGTTCCGCTCAAATCGCTCGTGGCTCGGGTTTCGCCGCCCACAAAGCCGCTGAAAGTCGCCTCCAAAACGGGGGTTAAGGGGTCTTGGAAAACAATTGTCCTGCTTTCCGCGCTAACTGTCAGCGGCGCTTTGCTTATGGTCGCCGTGGTCGTATTTATTGTTCCGATTGAATAATTGCCCGCTCTGGTTCCGCCGAGAGTAAATCCTGTCGCGCTCACGGTATTATTTGTTCCCGCGTTTACATCGGCAAAGGTCGCGGTTCCTCCCTGCACAAAAATTTCGGTTGCGGTATATGTGCCAACCAAGCCGCCCGAAACTATGGTTCTTTCGGTAATGGTCGCCGAATTATTGCCGTCGTAAACTTTATTTGCCGCAGTAAAGTTGATGTCGAGCGGTTTTGGGGCGATTGTAAATGTCTCCGTTTTTGTTCCGCTGTAATTTCCCGTGCCTGTAATAGTAATCGTTGCTGTTCCTGCGTTGGTGTTATTGGAAAGCGAAGTCGTAAAATGCGTTCCCTCAACCAAATCGAAACTGCCGATTCTTGCCGTAAACGTCGGAGTTTGCGCCGTGCCGTCATACGTATGAGTGCTCGAAACGACAATTGTTGCAAAATCCAAATGCGGAATTATTTCAAAATTCGCCGATTTTGTTCCGCTGTAATTTCCGCCAAGGGTTGCTGTGATTGTCGCTGTTGCCGTGCCGACGTTTGTGTTATTGCTGAAAGAAACGTCATAATCGCTTGTAGCAATTCCGAGCGGAGAAATCGCGTTGTCGCTGACCGTCAAACTTGGCTCAATCGCGTTAGACGTATATGCCTGATTAGCAATCGCGGCTATATCGACGTTAGCAATATCGCGTTTGGTTATTTCAAAAGTATTTGCAGTATTCAGAGTAATATTGTAATTATTCCCCGCCGACAAAGTTCCGATATTAAACGCGCGAGTTCCGATATTTTCACCCGCCGCCCGTGCAAGCGCACCGCTGAAACTATTGCCTGTAATTAAGGGCTCGCTCGAAGTATAGGTAAATGTCGGGTCTGCTTGTCCGAACACTTTACTTTGCCCTGCGTTCGGCGTTATTGTTATTGGTCTTAGCGTGATATTCGCCGCCGTAAATGCGGGTTGCGCTGTCGGGTGAGTGTAATTTCCTGCGTGCGTGCCGCCGACTGCCCAATCGCTTGCAGTAATTCCGATTCCCGTGCCGACATTTACGCTGTTAAATACCACTGTTCCCGCTTCAACGGTGATATTATCGCCCGCAATTATGCCGTTTAATGTTGGTGCGTTATTGACGGTTGCAGTATTTTCGCCGTCGTAAACTTTGTCGTTCACGGTGTTGCCTGTTGTGCTCCAAGAGAGCGCTCTTCGCGTAATATTCGCCGTCGTGGTTGTGCTTGCGCCTACATTTGCGACACTATAATTCTCCGCTCCTGTGCCTGTGAGCGATATTCCGCTAACGGTGATAGTTTTTCCGTCGCCGATATTTGCGTTATCGAATGTCGCCGTATATGCAAAAGTCGGCGCATCGGGCGAAATGAAATTCGGCGTTGCCGTCAAATTAACCGTTGCGGTGGTGGTGCCGTCGTATTCTTTGTTTGTACCCGTCGCGGAAATTACAACTTCAAGCGGATTTATCACGCCCGTATTTATTGTAAGCGTATTATTCGCAGGCAAAATTTCGTAATTATTTGCACGCGCAGTATTGCTCAAAGCAACGGTAGCACTCACGGTTTTGTTAGTTCCTGCGTTTCTGTCGGCAAATAGCGCATTGCTCACGGTGAAATCCGTGTCGAGCGTAAGGGTTTCGCTATTTTGCAAGCCGACAAAATTCACGGCGGTTATTGTAGCGTTTCTGTTTCCGTCAAAGGTTTTTGCCGCCGAAGTTCCGCCGCTAAGTGTAAGTCCGCGTTTATCGATTTCGAAAGTTTGCGTTGCCGATCCCGTGAAATTTCCTGCGGCAGTTATGGTGATTGTCGCCGTTCCTGCGTTTATATTATTCGTAAATCCTGCGGTGAAATCAGTGCCCGCAACCAAATTTACAGTGCCTATAGCAACGCTAAACGTCGGAGTTTGCGCCACGCCCGTGTACGTGTACGCGCCTGAAACTGTAATAACAGCATCATTCAGCGACATTTCGCCGACGGTGAGTGTTCCCGCGACAAAATTAATCGCATAATTTGTAGAAGTCAATCCACTCGGCGTTATGTTGTAAGTACCAACAGGACTTGGAGGAGTAGCAGTGTGGTCGTAATCGGTCGTAAACGCCAAAGTTCCACCCAAAACGCTTTCGGTTTCGTTGTTCACAAAGCCGCTGATAGTCGCAGTAAACGTCGGCGCGGCAGAGCGGAAAGTTGTGGTTTTGTCATCGGCGGTAATAGTCAAAGGAGCAGGTGTAATATTTGCCGTTGCCGTTTCTATTGTCTGAATAGTATAATTACCCGCTTTAGTTCCGCCGAGAGTAAATCCTGTCGCGCTCACGGTTTTGCCGTTTGCCGCATTTGCGTTATTAAAGGTCGCCGTTCCTCCTTGCACAAGAACTTCGGTGTCATTATCGGTAGTCGCCAAGCCCGAAACTATGAATCTTGTAGCAATCGCGGCGGTATTATTTCCGTTGTAAACTTTGTTTTCCGCGGTAAAGCCGACGACGAGCGGTCTTGCCGTGATATTCGCCGCCGCAAACACAGGTTGCCCTATCGGGTGAGTGTAATTTCCTGCGTGCGTGCCGCCAACTCCCCAGCCGCTTGCAGTAATTCCTATTCCGTTGGCAACATTTACGCTGTTAAATATCACGCTTCCTGTTCCGACGGTAATATCATCACCCGCAATTATTCCGAGTAAGGTTGGCGCAGTAAGAACGGTTGCCTCGTTGTTGCCGTCGTAAATTTTATTATTCACGGTGCCTGTTGTGCTCCAAGAAAGCGCGGCGGGGGTAATTTGGAAATTCGCCGAAGTTGTTCCTGTGTAGTTTCCGGTCGCCGTAATTGTCGCGGTCGCCGTGCCGACATTTGTGTTATTGCTGAAAGAAACGTCATAATCGCTTGCGACAATTCCGAGCGGAGAAATCGCATTGTCGCTGACTGTCAAAGTCGGTGTAATCGCGTTTCTTGTGTATGCTTGATCGGCAATCGCGGCGATTGTCGCATTTGAAATATTACGCGGAGTTATCGCAAAAGTATTTCCTGCGATAAAGCTTAGTTCGTAATTGCTTCCCGCCGACAAATTTCCGATAGTAAAGGCGTAAGTTTCGACGTTATTTCCTGCCGCCCGTGCAAGCGCACCGCTGAAAGCGTTTCCTGCGATTAATGGCTCACTCGGCGTAAATTCAAACGTTGGGTCTGCTTCGCCGAATACTTTAGTTTGCCCTGTATTTGGAGTAATATTTATCTGTCTTGGGGCGATTATAAATGTTTCCGTTGCTTCTCCGCTGTAATTTCCCGTGCCTGTTATGGTAATCGTTGCTGTTCCTGCGTTTATATTATTAGAAAACGAAGCCGTAAAATCCGTTCCCGCAACCAAATTTGCACTGCCGATACTTGCCGTAAACGTCGGCTCTTGCGCTATGCCGTTATATATATGAGTGCTCGAAACGCTAATTTCCGCAAAATCCAAATTCGGGATAATATTGAAATTCGCCGTTTTTGTTCCGCTGTAATTTCCGCCTGCCGTCGCCGTAATTGTTGCAGTCGCTTGTCCGACATTTGTGTTATTTGTAAACGATACTGTATAATCTCCCGAAACAATCGACAATCCCAAAGCGTTGTTATCGCTAACCGTCAAAGTCGGTGTAATCGCGTTAGACGTATATGCCTGATTAGCAATCGCGGCTATATCGACATTAGCAATATCGCGTTTTGTAATCTCAAAAGTATTTGCAGTATTCAGAGTAATTTCATAATTATTCCCCGCCGACAAAGTTCCTATATTAAACGCGCGAGTTCCGATATTTTCCTCCGACACTCTGCCAAGCGCACCGCTGAAAGTGTTTCCTGGGATTAAGGTTTCACTCGAAGTAAATTCAAAGGTTGGGTCTGTTTCGCCGAATACTTTACTTTGCCCTGCGTTCGGCGTAATATCTATCGGTCTTCTGCCGATTGTAAAGTTTTGCGTTTGCCTCTCCGCTGTAATTTCCTATTCCGCTAACGGTGATTATCGCCGTATTTTCGCCTGCGTTTATGTTGTTCGCGAACGTTGCGGTAAAGTCCGTGCCTGCAACCAAATTTACGCCGTTTACAACGACCTCGAACGTCGGAATTTGCGCCAAACCCGTGTAATCGTGTGCGCTCAAAACGGTAATTTCCGCGCCGACAACCGTTCTTTCATTGACCCTGAGCACTCCGTCCACAAACACAAATTTATAGTTGGAATTCCCCAAAATCATGCTCCCCACGCTCGGACTTATCTTGTAAGAAGCGCCAATCGGACTGCTTGGATTGTAATCGGTGCTAAATTCGGGCGCGCCCATAACTCCCGCCGCCGCCAAACTGTTTTGCCCGCCAACGCCCTCAACCGTAAATTCCCAATCGCCGGGAATCGGCGCGCCGTAAATCACGGTTTTGTCGCTCGCAATTATCTTCAGATTTGCAGGAAAAATATCGAAATCAACGGTTTTTGAGCCGAAATAATTGCTGTTTTCGACCGCCGTAATCGTTAATTGCGCAGTTCCAACGTTAATATTATTCGCCAAACTCACCGTAAAATGCGCCCCCGCCGCGAGCAAAACGCCATCGTGCGACGCAGTTATATTCGGACTTATTTCGGAAGCCGCATATATGATTTCGCCCCCGCCAAAACTTATTTCGGAGTAAGCCAAATCGCCTATCCAGCGGGCAAAAACCGTTATATCTTGGCTCATAAGATGTTCGGTTTCGTATTGCGCCGCCTCCGAAGCCGCGCTTTCAAACCAGCCGACAAAATCGTATTTTTCGCGCCGCGCATAATAGGTTTTCCCATTGCTCTGTCTTTCATTTTTGCCGTTGCCTACATACCTCTAAATTATTAAAACTGCCCGCGCAATAACATCCAAGCGAACAATTTCACACCCTAATACTTGCCCAATACCATTTTTAGGATTTTATCAAGTACATAATATATATCCGGTATGGGTTGGTTGTCAAGGAAAAAACGCTTCTGCTGTTTTCCTGCTTGCGCAAAATGTATTTTATAATAAAATTGAAGCCATCTATAACCATAAAAAAGAAAGAACTTGACGTGAAAGAAGAAAGCGAAGAAGAAGAAAAAGAACAGCGCAACAATTGGACATTATGGTTTGTTAAAATAATGAAATATTTGCTTGCCGATTACGAACGTGATTTGAAAATTATACGCGAGTATGACTTATTCAAAGACCCGCCGATAATTGATGTCGTAATAATAAAATTACTTGACGATTGCGTTATTGAAAACACTGTCGGAAAGTTCTTTAACAGGCACAATATTATAGAATTTAAGAGCCCGAAAGATACTTTGAGCGTGCAATCTTTCAAAAAAGTTATCGGTTATTCTTTCTTTTATATGTCGCAAAACGACATTGATGTAGAGGATACGGCAATTTCGCTTGTTTCGGTAAGATACCCGAGAAAATTGATTGCATATTTAGAAAAAAGAAAAAACTTTAACATTGTGCCGTCGCAAGATGTGGGAATATATTATATTATACCCAAAAGCGGCGACGAAACACCACTGCCGAAAATGCAACTGATTATAACTTCGCGATTAGTTGCCAAAGACGTAGAATGGCTCGAAAAATTAAGGGACAATCTCACGGTCAAGAATTTGGAAGAGTGTTTTGATTTATACGACAGCGCCGACAAAAACCGTGAGCAGCTTGAAGAAGTATTGGACGGGTTAATAGCGGCTAATCACGAATTATTGGAGAAGGAGGAATTTATGACCACGATGGAAAAGAAATACAGAAAAAGTTTTGCCGTTTTTGCGGAAAGATCCGGTATGGCGCAAGATTGGGAACGGCGCGGAATGCAACAAGGAATGCAACAAGGAATGCAACAAATAATATCTTTCCTGAGCAGTGGACATTCCCTCGAAGAGGCAAAGGAAAAATTCGCCTACGCTTAAAACAATTTACCGCTCAAAAACACACAAAAAACACAATTCTTCAACAAAATTCACTCACCCCCTTGCGCGGAGGCTTGCCGCTTT
>Ga0131853_10027452_pt1 | contig 10217 bp, 4 predicted proteins | sample TergutLab28metaG_FD_92764 | JGI IMG/M metagenome (GOLD analysis project Ga0131853, IMG submission 92764) | Labiotermes labralis P1 segment gut microbial communities from Petit-Saut dam, French Guiana - Lab288 P1 (version 2) (version 2) | ecosystem: Host-associated > Arthropoda: Insects >... | reverse complement strand
GGTATCTGTGATGTGCGCTATCCTGGGGTGTGCAGCTCTAGTATGTCTGCTCACTGCTGTCCTATGTGGGTCTCCAGCTACTGTTTGTCCATATCCGATGTCTACTGCTGGTGGGCTTTTGTTGTGGGTTGTGTGGAGAGGAGAAAAACCAAAGAATAAGAGCTGATGCGGGTTAGTGTGTGTGGGTAGGTGACTGGTGTGACGAGTTGTAACGCGTGCTTGTGTTCATGTGATACCTTGAGGACACAGTGGTTACTGTATCTCTCTTTGCTAAAGGAATACTGCATGAATAACCATGTAGATTGTCAGTAGCTGACTGCTTTCATAGTCTTACCACAAATTTCATGTTGTAGATTTTATTAGACTGTCAGCAGTACCTTAAAATGTAATATTTTTTCCCATATTCTAGAGGAGACAGAACACAGTTATGTAGTTTTATTTCGGAAGTGTGTGTAGTCGTTACTTTATATTTCCATAGCCTAGTTATCTCCCAGTATTCCCTTACTAATGTTCAAATCTTCTGCCTAGTGCAATACAGGTTGTACCCTAAGAAATGAACAGTGTATGCTAGACTGCTGTTCCTGGAAGTAGGTGCTGGAAATCAAATAATAGTTGTGCCATCATTTAATAGAATAAAAAACAGTTTCCTAAGCTTTAGTCACTGTGCAGCTTAGCAGAATGGCTTATCTGCTCAGATCGGGCTCCTGACATAGTGTTAAGATGTTTGTTTACAGTGTTGTGTTTTAAATATGCTTTGAATAATTCCAGTATTCTGTTTTGGGATTGTTTTGTGTGTAGCTGGTGTATTACATCACCTTTGCCAGTTCATTTTGTAACCTGTGTCCATACTAAACCTTTTATCATGCCATCTCTGAATGCCTTTTCCAGATGCCTTTTGTGTGAGAGGTTTCTGTCTGTTTCTTCTATGTGTCGTATGTCCAGAGCAACATAACCATCATTATTGGACAGTTGCTGTCCATTGAACTGTAAGGTATTTGTCTCTGTGTTAATGGACAGGTATCCTTTATTGGCCTTCACTGGTAACCATCAGGTTTAATCCCTGTTTGCAGAGATGCTGACTTGATGCGCCAGAAACAGCTGAAGGCACAGAAAAAGGACCAGGCTCAAGCCAGCTAACCTGCTTCAACTTCAGTTCTCAGTTTCTCTGTTATATAGACTGGCAGGGTGCAATGGACTCTAATTCACTGATCTTGTGGAACGCAATATAAACTTAGTCACTATTGCTGAAATTCAGCCACACCAATGAAACCACACACTCCCCAAACACAGTCTCTCACACACACACAAACACACACACACACACACGCGCGTGTGCGCGCGTTCTCTAGTTTACAAGAACTGGAGTGATTGCACTGATTGCAGTCATGGTTTTATTTGTTTTACCCTCTGAGTGAATTCTGTTTGTGAATCTGAAACTTTTAAATTCCAGATTACCAATAATAATAATAAATCCCTGCCTTCAGCAAGACATTTGGTTTCATTTTGCTGTGTGCCTACTGTACGTCTGTAATTTTATACATTACTTTAATTTGGCCTGATGTATTGATGTACGGAATAAATTTAAATGCTCATCCATTTCAAGTGTTTTGTAAGTTTTTATTTCTTGGAGCCACCTGTAGGAATTATAAGTAATATCCTTGTAATTAGTAATTTTTCAAAGATGACAGCAATGTGAATAACAGTGTGCATGTGTTTTGTGACACACCTGCTTGTGGTGCCGATGACCCTGTTCTTGTAACTGCCAGTTAGTGATCACTATCGCTGCACACCTGTCGAGTCTGAATTGATACAGGTGTTTATGAATTTACAGTAGGTGTATTAATGTCAGTGGTTCATATTAATTTACATTTTTATGTTAAATTGAATTATATATTTATGTCTCCTCTTAGATTTTCTACTTTGTATTCTCCTAACAAATGTGGTGACGGTGTTAAGCTTGTGCGATGGTGCACTTGAGGTCTCCATTTTTCCGGAGAGTGGCGCCACCTCACTGGGTGACTGGTTCCCGACATTTAACAGCGGCATGTTGCTCACATCTTCAAGGGTCAGATGCACTGAAGATGAGACCACCATGTCGTCATGACATGAAACATCAGGCACGCAATCAACCAGTGACGTGGCACCACATTCAGGCAAATGGAGACTTCGAATGTGAAGAAGCCATGAAAACCTTTTATGGCAGCTAGCCTCAAGGGTTATGGCCCGGTATTCCTGAATATGCAACAAGGAGAGATCCACTGCACCAAAGTGTTTTTCATGATGAGATGTGTTTCTGAGATATGTAATAGTTCTTTCTGAGATATGTAATAGTTCTTTCTGAGATATGTAATAGTTCTTTCTGAGATATGTAATAGTTCTTCGCCATGTCTTCTCTGTTTGTGGTGTAAACTGGCAGTTTGTAGTGTCAGAGAGGTGTGGGAACTGTGAAGTGACTGGCTGTGGTACGGATGATAGAATTAGTGTCTGGCTGGGTTGCAGACTGTTTGCCATGTCACCATAACCAGTGTGTGTATGTGTCCAGCCTATCTTTCCATTTAATGGCTATTGTGTGTAAAGGAGCTGCAGTTTGATAGTGCCCTCCTTCCTCCATCTAGGTCATGCTTAATTATGATTATATATGTGTACAAAGGGGTTTCAAAAAATGGGGTAACATACACTACAATGCAGGGAACTTGATTTTCATTCTGATGTATGCATGGCATATGGGCTGTAGGGGGCACAGCTTAGAGGTTGATGTCATCACTGTTAGCATTTCAGCATTTGTCCCACCATGATACCAAGGCTTATGTTGTGGTGTGGAAGAAATCAGTGTGAAGTGTCTCTAGCCAGGAGGTGACAGCTTGCTTCATGTCAGTATTTGTTGCAAATGTTTTGGCCAGACACTTCTGAAAAGTTTTAAAGAGATGCAAATGATGGGGTGCGAGATCAGGACAGTAAGGAGAATGATCCATAATGTCACATCCATAGTGACATGGCCAGTCACAAGTCTGGTTGGCGGTATGGGCCCAGTAATTTCCATTGCTAAGAATCTTCATTTGATCTTGGTATGATTCATGGGCCAAGATAATTTCACTGTGGGTGTCCGTCATAGATTTTCTGTTAAGAAGCCGGAACCAATTAGTTGGGACTGTTACAGAACGTGTATGTGAAAGTGTTCTGAATTGACTGGTCTGTGTTTTTAGAAAATGTGGTGTGGTGGTTTGAACTTTTGATACCAAATTAATGATTGTGTGTGTGGTTCTTGAGGTAAGGTGCTGCTTCTATACAGTATGTCATTCAGGAGCAGTCACGTCTGTACACTTTTCTGCCCTTCTCAAACTTGTGACAAAGTCAATGGTCTGTGTATGTGAGTGCCAGGCTTTCTCTTGGTTTGGTTCTGTAGTGAATCTCTAGGTCCGTTTTTCCAGCCACCACCACGACTGTGATCATGAAGATGGTACAGCCACCACCACCACCACCACCACTACTGTTTCACTGTTATAGTCAAATGAAAATACCATCTACTGCGTGATTTTATATATGCTGGTATAAGCCAGGATGCTCCTGTTTTGTAGTGACTGTAGGATTTTATAAGCCTGAGGATGACCCCAAGGGGTTGAAACATGTAGCTACATTAATTGTTTACAGCTTAACTTTACATCACGTTGTGTAAGACGGACAATAAACAACATTGTAGGATTTAATTTATTTAATCTGGAACATTAGAAAATGCGAGACTTGAGAATTCAAGCACCTATTTTTAATGACCAAGCAACCTTCACACACTCTTATTCCTTAACATTTCACATGTCAGTTGTAGAAATTTCCTTATTCTTGAGAGAAGTTAGACATTTTCTTTAATGTGGCAGTCAATTTGTTGTGTCACTCCTGTGACAGTTTGATGTTAATTCCATCATTTGTATGAAACGATGACATAGTCTGTTCTTAATTTTGGTCTAGCATTGATGATCCAGTTGGTGCAAACACATTTATACTAATACTGAAGTACAGGGGCACTGTATTTAGCACAGACCTGTTTGCAGCTAATTATGAAACACTTTGTCTTCGGACTTCATTAAGACTGCTAATTGTATCCTGAGTTTTCTTTGGCTCATTGTTAAAATTACAGCATGAGTAACCATAGCTGTTCATTGTCAGTGCTTTACATGTAGCTTTGTAATGACGCAGATATGTACAAGGTAAGGTTAAAGGTCACCTCATAACATACTTAAGCAGGCACAGAGGGTAGGCAGAGGTATAGCTTAAACCCATTCACAACCTAGTACTAGAAGGAGGTGGGTGGTTAGCACCGTGCTCTGGCCGCTTTATCTTCTGGGAGAGACCCGGTATCCATTATGTGGGGGGCTGGGCGGGCCATGTGGATGGTCTGGTCAACATGAAAAATCTTGCCTCTACCGGAATTCAGTTCCCGATTTGTCTAGCCCATATTGAACCTTTCCTGCCAATGTAGCTGTGTATCTGCTTGAAGTCCTATGTATAATCCTGATAATACTGGTTGAGGAGTACAAATTAAAAAGTTTACCAATGTAATTTTCTCATTTCCCTTGATATTGCACATATCTTGAATATACAATTTGTGCGGTGGGATAGCATAGTTAGTACAGGGATGAGGCTGTGGGCTGGACAGTCTGTGATTTTGTTACTGTTAGAAGCAACAGATTTTATTTTTTCTGCAAATGTCCGGTCTGACCCTGGGGCCCACCCGTCCTCCTATTTCATGGGCCTGGGCATAAAATGGCTGGCGTGTGAACCTGGCCACTAACCTCCTTCAAGTGTCAAAGATAAGAATGAGTGGATCTGTGCTTCTGCTCCACTTGTATTTTGTCGTGGTGTGAACAGGGACAACTTCCCTTTATTTTGTGTGATATATTTTATATTCTTGATTATGACACTGTGTAAAACTGGTAGGTGGTTTCGAACATTTCAAAAGTATGTACTGCAACCATCTGTATAGTACTCGCGTACCAGGTACATACATCATACATCCTTTTATTCTGTAGATGAATTTTGTATGTGTAAAGATGACTTAAAATTCTGTTTTTGTAAAATAAGAGTGTATGTAGGTATTTTCTTAAGACTGCTGTAAATTTTGCCTTTTCATTCTTGAGGATTTCAGACTAGGTGGTAAACTGTCGAAAATTTTGATCCTGGTATAAAAATGTATTTTTTTTTTTTAAAAAAAGGTAGGTTGGCATTTGGTCTGTGAGATGGTGCTTGTACCTGGTATTTATGTTGTGTATAGATGAATTTGTGCGAAAAATTGACTGATTATTGATAGCAAATCTCATTAATGAAAGTATATACTGGAATGGAAGAAGTAGAATATATAATTCTTTAAATAAACTAATACATGAGGTTCTGGGTTGTGCACCATCCATAATTCTGACAATTTTCTTTTGTAAAGTGAAAATCTTCCCACTGTTGGAAGAGTTGCCCCCCCCCCCTCAAAATTATTCCCTATATTATAATAGAATAAAATTATGTTCAGTAAATTGATTTCGTTGTTAATGTTACTGATATGGACTGTCAACCTAATGACATAAAACGCTCCACTTAACCTATAAGTAATTTCTTCTATATGGTTCATCCAATTCATGTGGTTATCAGTTTGCAAACCAACAAATTTTGTAGTCACAGCCTTCTTTATACTTTCACTTATAACCAATATGTAATGCAGAATGTGATGAATTCTTGGTTATGAGTTTCATTATATTCGTTTTATCGAAGTTTAGAACTAAATTATTAGCAGCAAATCATTGAATCATGTGAGAGAGAACTAAATTTGACACTGAACAGAAATCTTGGGTATTTCTGCTTGAAATTAAGACAGTAATATCATCACCAAATATTGATTCTGATAAAGAATTTATTCTGAGGAGCAGGTCTTTGATATTTATATTATGAACAATAGAAGCCCTAGAATTCAGTATACCCCAGTCAGAGATAAAAGTTTGAGTTTAATTAGGTGATTTTATGTCACTGTCTTCTGTTAGTTAAATAGGACTTGAACCAATCTTCAGATACTCCATTAGTTCCATAGAAATGTAATTTAGCTAACAAAATTTCATGATTCACACAATCAAAAGCCTTTGCTAGATAACAGAAAATTCCTCCAACATGCATTTATTGGTTAACAGACTTGACACTATCAGTTAGCCTGAAGGTAGCAACTTTGATTGACATCCCTTTCCTTAAACCACACTGTGTTCTGTGACCATTATATTGTTAGTATGCAGGTGTTGGCTTAATTTGCTGTGTGTAGCTTTCTCAAGTACCTTAGAAAAAACCATTAATGGTGGTGGTCTTGAGAGCCGCTGCCTAGGTTGTGTGTACGGTACCACACACATGACCTACGCAGCAGCTCTCAAGACCACCATCCATCCACAAACTTGGTGCAGAAAACCATATGATGCAACTCAACATCTAATGCTCCTGATGATTGGCGTTTGTGCCCGAAACATGTAGAGCGGAGAATACATCAATAAAACTACCTTGTTGCATCAAGTTGGCATTTCATGTTATTTCATGAGGAAGATGCACGGTCAAACAACCCTCTAGCTTGGAAAATGTGTAAGAAAACTTACAGGAATGAGCTAAACACATGTTTAGGATCTCTGTCAACATATTCCGAGGTTTCATATTTTAATAGATTCTGGAAGTTCATGATTGTTTCATTGTCTATTAATCTGGTTCTTTGCTTCAAAGGAATTTCCTTATTGTTGCATATATATTTTTAATTGTGAGAATTTGAGCATTGTGGTCTGATAGGCCATTTATTGTGGGAGGTATAGAAGATAAATTTATTCTACTTTTGTCCACAAATACATTGTCAGTGGCAGTACTGGAGTTATTTTGAATTCTTGTTGCAAAAGTTCTTGGGTATGACAGATTGTATGTTGTTAATAACGAGGCTAGCCCCCCTCCCCCCTGATGTGTCATCACCCTGCAGACCACAATGTATACTTCCAGCAGGCTGACACATCCTTTCATTCTGTTCTATTCTGATGTACTGTATAAAACTAATACTGATGGGAGGATTAAACCATGGAAGATGAGGTTGGTAAGACATACAGGATCCATAGCTAAGGCAAGAAATGTAGACACAATGTTGGTTTTTAGTATATACTACACCAGGCCTCCTGAAATTTGTTGTGGTACAGCCATGTCAGCAAAATTTGGTCTGCATGTGGGCAACATGAAATTCAATAACAGAATGAAGAAGGAATTAGTATACATAACATTTCATGTATAAATTTTCCTATGTATGTCTCTGTATGTCATGCAATATAATAAATGTACCTAATAATAATGGGACAGTTTATTAAAGAAATGCAATTACACAACCTGGGCTGGGTTGTTGCTGATTTTAGCACCTTTTACAAAATGGATCAGTACAGTAATGCATGTCTCCATAAATAAGCAGCTCATACATTTTCAAAATTCTCCCAATCTTCTATGTCAAATATGTCATGGAGGTTTTGAAATATGTTTTATCATTTAAATTGTTGTTCTGGACAGCATTACACTGTGTTGCATGTGACATGTTATCCACTGAGCGGGTCTGCACTCGACCACAATGTAAATTGGAGGATAAGGTTAGGTGGAAGGCTTCTGTGTAATATTGAACCTTCATGTTCTACTAACAGACAGTTAGCATTGCATCAGAATCAAATTTACAATGACGAGAGGTATTACATCAGGGTATCTAATAACTTGTGTGGGACTATGAAATCTGCAGAATGTGTGTAGTGAATCATCCTAATACATTGTTATTCTTCATGGAAGTTAAAAATTAAGAGACTTAGCTGTTACAATGATAAAGGAAACCCATTTTTGGGTGCATTTGCAACATTAAGAAAATTGACTATTAGCTTTGTCATGGCTGTCTGTCTGTATGAAACAACTCAGATTTTCCCGAAATTTGATACTTGATTGTTTGAAAATCTTTCCATAAAATGCAAGTTTGATGAATGTTTGACAAGAATAAGTGTTACATGAAGACCTATGTACGTTTGTTATAATATTTCTCATTTCTTCTTAGAGTGAGAAATGTTTTAGATAAAAATTATAGAGAAAATCAAAATACCAATTTTATCTTCAATAAATTTTTTTTTCTGGAGATTGTGTTGTTTATAAGATGATGTGGAAATAAACACAATATGTGTTGTTGCATATCCACCTCGACAATGGTTATGCAAAATCGCCACTATGTTATGCTATGTGTACATTGCCTATCTTTTGTGGGAGTATTTAGGGGTACAGAACACTCTGTATTTCAGTAAAGTGAGGTACATTTTTTATAACTTCTGGAAAGTTCTCCTTTCTTTTTAAATAAAGAAATAGAAGCTTATATTTCCCCAGCCATGGTTGCAAATTTTTTTTATTGCCAACAAAATTTCATGACATCCCTCCTTACCCATGTAACAAAAATATTTACTCTATGCATAAGGAATCAGAAGTCCCCAAATTAACAGATGGATGATGACAGTTTTTATTGTGATGTCATATAAAGCTAAAGTTGTCTGAGCATACCATGAAGGCATATTGGGGGAATACAGGTATAGCCTTGGCACTAGATTGAGGTGAGCGGTCAGTTTCTTGTTGTAGCTGCTCCATCTCCAAGGAAAAGCAACTGGTGCCCATTAAATAGGAGGCTGAGTGGGCTGCCTGTGCTGTGCTGTCTCCATTGTGATGTAATACTTAATTTTACAGGAGTATGTTACTGCAGTAACTTTATTTTCTAATTTATGTTCCAAAGTTTCTATCTGTGGTCGATTTAATGTTCCAGATCTGTTCAAATTACTGTAGCAACATCATTAAGTTCTTCCATGCAGAATATTTGAAGATGAAATTTATATTTCCATATCCATTTGTCCAAATTGAAGCCATTTATAACAACTGTGAATGTACACAAAGGCTGAAATGACAGCAGCCTCTAGCAGTATTTCTCAACATTTGCTGTATTCAGAGAGTGGAAGTAATTGAGTCCTAACATGATGTGACTTACTGTTGGTAAGAGTACAATAAAGGCAGATGAAGTATTCACCTCCAACAGGCTTTAAGAACGTCTGTAAGTTTGCTTCCAGTACCTTACAGGGCTTAATGGTGTTGTCAGTTGAGATAACTTCAAATGTATAGCTCCCAAACCTCAAATATTAATATGTAGAAATACAGTTTCATCCATGGCTTTGCAGATGTGAAACTTGGCCTCACATTTTGACATTGTTTGAGTACAAAGTTTTTGGGAATAATATATTTATGTCTGAGATGAAGTAATAGTATATAGAAAATTGTAACATACTTTGTGTTACTTGCATTCTACAGTATTATTAGTAAGATTAATTCAAGATCAATGTGCTAGGTCTGTATGTAGCACACATGGAGGATACAAGAAACATCTAAAATTTGGGTTGGAGAAATAAGTGCAGATAGATGCATACTATTAGAAGCGATGTTGGAGTAGTAAGGTGCGAAAATAGGGAATGGATCAGACTGGCTTGGGTTAGGATCCAATTTAATGTTTCAAAACAAAAGGGAATTCATTCATCAGGAGAGTGACTATCCACTGTTCAAAGAGCAGCATGTAGCATGCATACCAAAACAATACAGTCCCAATACAGTCTTTTATTGCACCTTTCCCATATACAGCGGTCTCCTGCATGCAATATTCTATGATACAAACACAAATGGCTGGAAGACTCAATAAAACTACATAATAACATGGTAGCATAAGCTGTCTCTACATCTACATCCATACACACAAACATGATCAATCACAGTTATTATTATAGTCAACTAGTCCCACATTTAATATTAATATACATAACTTTGGGTTGAAACAAATGAAGTTAGTAAATGTTTGTATGAGTAAGACTCATGTTGACACATTTGCCCAGGTTTACACATTTCAGTATTTATGAAAAATGGCAAGAAGTGGGAGTTTGGGAAACAGATACAGGGAGAGTGTGGTTGATAAACTGGGGAGTTTGGGAAACAGCTACAAGGAGAGTGTGGTTGATAGACTGGGGAGTTTGGGAAACAGATACAAGGAGAGTGTGGTTGATAGACTGGGAAGTTTGGGAAACAGATACAGGGAGAGTGTGGTTGATAGACTGGGGAGTTTGGGAAACAGATACAAGGAGAGTGTGGTTGATAGACTGGGGAGTTTGGGAAACAGATACAGGGAGAGTGTGGTT
>Ga0131853_10027448_pt1 | contig 10218 bp, 3 predicted proteins | sample TergutLab28metaG_FD_92764 | JGI IMG/M metagenome (GOLD analysis project Ga0131853, IMG submission 92764) | Labiotermes labralis P1 segment gut microbial communities from Petit-Saut dam, French Guiana - Lab288 P1 (version 2) (version 2) | ecosystem: Host-associated > Arthropoda: Insects >... | reverse complement strand
GATATAAAGCCGTTAGGATATAAAGCCTTAATAATATAACACCGTAACGATGTAAAGTCGTTAGGATATGAAGCCGTTATGATATAACACCGTTAGGATATAAAGTCATTAGGATATAAAGCCGTTAGACTATAACGTTCTTAGGATATAAAGCCGTTAGAATATAACGCTCTTCTGATATAAAACCATCAGCATATAAAGCCGTTAGGATTTAACGCAGATAGGATGAAAAGCCGTTAGGATGTAACACCGTTTGTCTTCTTTTGTTGAAGTTCAGTGTTACGTGCTTGGAGAAAACGAGGTTATAAATAAGAGATTTTTTTTTTGTAAATTCTGGTGAAAATGAACTCATGTAATATTTAAATTGGTTTGGGAGGGAGTGCTACATTGAAAGCAACAAACATGACAAGAAAGATTGCTCACATTGCCTGTCCGTATTAATCATCCAGTTTAAGACAATTTGCAGGGCCTTCACACACACACCCAGGGGCCATCCTCACCACCCCTGAATGGCTCACACTCTCCCTAGCCTTCACCAACTGGAGCTGCTGATGGTTATATATATTTGTACATGTATATATATATATACATACACACATATATGCATGTATATAGACATATGTATTTACATATGCTTATATACGAGTATATCTACCGGTCCCTTACATATGGCGTCTTTTTGGATCCTCATCTCTTGAAAGTGAAGGCTGTATGTCCCTTAGGAACGCCGGGAATCTCCCGGCGACACACAGGCACATTCCAGAAGGCCTTAATTGTGAATTTGCACGCTTTTCATTACCAAATCCGAAACTGCAATCTTACAGCGCCAGATGGACGTGGGTAGGCAAATACCCACCTTGGCTTCTTCGTTATGGTGTTTGGAGACACGAGTAACTTTTGAATAGGAGAAAAATTATGTCCTGGGTACAGTTTGGCGAGGGAAAATGGGCATGTTTATCGATTTAGCTTTATGAAGCTACGGAAACGTGACCTAGAATTCACATTTATCGATTTCATATTTCAGTACGTACAGAGCGTTATCATACAATAGATGTGCTTATACCATATAGTCGTCTATTAAATTTGGTAGTTTCCTTAAAAGAAGTTCATAGATTGACGTAAATTTAGTATATTAATTTAAACGAAAGTATTTTGCCATACGTGAGTAGGCTACATTTTGGACGCGTGGATTCGACCTTAACACTTATGGTGTCACACGTGTTATTCATTACTTTCATCAAGGAATTTTGTGCCTCTTCGTGAAGAGAGGACATTAAACACGCAAAAAGCTATTAAGTGGCTTTTAATCGTATAAATGAACTAGATTCTAGCATGACAAGCTGTTGTTTCTCAGGTAAAAATTATGTTGGACAGGAAACGTGGAATTTTTGTCGAAAACATTGTAAATAAACAATCCACGTAATTAGGTTCTGTAACAGTTGTGCCAAGTGTACCACGTTTCGTAATCAGCTGAAATGGGACGTATCGCCTACTTTGTTATATATTCTAAGATTTAAAGGCGAGAAGTGTTTGTAACGAAAGAGGTTTGCTTTCATATAAGAGTTATAAATAATGGTGTAGAGGTCCTGCTAGTGATGAAACTAGTCATAGGAGTAATGCTCTGCTGAACGTGTAGGTAGTTGTCTACCGGTTTGACCACATATAACTCAGTGATATGGTTAGAGAATGAGATGGAAATTATTGGGAAAAGAGTAAGGTTTTAGAAAATGCATAAAAGAAGTAACCAAATGGTAGAAACGTCGCAGAGAATGAAGATACGAAGGAAAATATTCCTTGTTAAAGCATTTACGATTATTTGATGAATTTCTGAAATAATCTACTGGCAACACAATACGTGTTTACCTTTCGTCATCTGAGTATAATGTACTTCCAGAGTTGGACGTTCATATGGCCATGAATCATAATATTATTTCTATAGTAGAACCAACTAGATGCACTAATGTATCAAATTTATTTTGTTTTGGAATGGCACTCTACATGTTTCGGACGGTCTTTCCGTCCATCATCAGGAGTTCAAGACTGTACATACAGCAAGAGACATTTGTCAAACAGATACTGCTCTCAGCTTGCTAGCGGGTACGAGATGGAACTCGTACCATACTTGTACCCATATCTGTTTGACAAATGTCTGTTGCTGTATGTACAGTCTTGAATTCCTGATGATGGGCGGAAAGACCGTCCGAAACATGTATATCGTCATTCCAAAATAAAATAAATTTGGTGCATCTAGTTGGTTTTGCTATAGAAATGCTTCCAGAATATTCAGTTACCATTGATTGTATAACAATTATTAAACCATAAAGTGTTCATTAAATTAATCATAATTGGTGTTTTATAAGGAGAAACTGTTATGTTTTATTAAATTAATGGTTTGGAAAGTAACCACATTGCAAAACCACAGTACGTAAAGTGCCTTTTATCATGCATATTAATGATAAATAATATAAAATATGGTATTATATACGGCACGCAAACCTGCTTATACATTCTGAATTTCCTCTCTTGTTCCACTTTTACGACAAGCATTATATAGCGAATTCATTGCAACCATGAAATGGTAATTTTTTTATCCTACAGTGACAAATAACGTTTAATAATCTATAATTACTCACTGTTTTATTTCGTCCCAAAATGTTTGCATTTTCCACCCAGCTCATCGGCTGTTATGATAGATGATGTAGAGTTATGGACCGGTTAACTGAGCTGTGAAAGAATAATGGAATTTTTTTCCTCAAGATGCTCCTTCATGCAAACTTGGATATGAAGTGTTAATCTTGCGGTTATGAATCTCTTGTGTTGAGGCCATTTGTCTACTGATCTTTCTAAGAGCATCGCACTTATCCTATGTTGTTCAGAGATCACTGATCCTTACTTATTATGTCTTAGTCATTTATTTCGGAGAGGCTCATCTCATGTTACTTAAAGTCTGGCCTCATTATTAAAATTATGTGCGTAACTACAACGTGTCCGTTACTAGTAGGTGGAAGAGAGTCAGTGATTTTGACGTTCAGGTGACCGTGAATCGTGATAAATTCACATAATCAAACCAACTAGATGCACTAATTTCTCAAATTTATTTTGGAATAAAACTCTACATGTTTTGGACAGTTCCTCTGTCCATAATCAGGAGTTTTTCACTGTACACATAGAAATGGTACATGTCCTACAGGTTTGCTGACAGCTTGCGAGCAGGATCAGAATGGAACTGCAATTCCGTCCTGATCCTGCTCGCAAGCTGTCAGCAAACCTGTATGACATATACCAATGTTGTGTGTATAGTGAACAACTGCTGATGATGGACAGAGGAACTATCCAAAATATGCGAAGTTTTATTCCAAAAATAAATTTGAGAAATTGGTGAATCTAGTTGGTTTTATTATATGAATATGGAGACTCAGTGATATAGGGGTACAGTCTGTCTGACGTGGCATTTTTGAAAGGTTTTATCTCTTCTTTGTTCAGTTACTGAGTCGATTAATTGAACATTAACGGTAAAAGAGCCATCCGATACGAAAATCAAAGTTACCGCCACACGTACCTGTGTTATCGTGTACATGTTTTTGTTAATTTTTTTGGTGTGGGGGGGAGGATTTTATGTTTTTTTGCACTTTAGCTGCTTTCTCTTAAATATATTCTGTTTTAAGGATAAAATCACGTAATCTAATGAAGCAGGCGATAAATTATTAATGACGTGATAATGTGCTTTTAGGAGAAACTGTAAAACGCTGTGCGAATTTATAATTAAGATTTCTGATTGTGTCGGTGATGATTATGAAGGTTTATGTCTTCCTAGATGTGGCGCTGTATGGTTGTGTAAATAATTATGAACATCTCTGAGATGTCTGCCTCTTCTGTCTGCCGTGCGGAAGAGATGTGTAGGCCGATTATTCACTATTTAAATATTGAAGCCTAACTTACCTCGGATGGCAATATTAAGTTCTACATTTCGTTTTAAGTTATGAATTACATTTTAAGTGGAGCAGAATGTGACCAAGTGGATTTCTTTGGTAGTGAGGCGTAAAATGACCGTCCTGAAACCATTAGGCCAGTTGTTTTCTTGGAACCGACGAATTCCCATTTACTAAGAGCAATATTGTACCTTTCAATTAGCTTATTGCCTGGGAGTGTTTCTGTGTGAATGAATACATAGACAGGTATTAGGCAGATAGTCAGTCAGGCTTGAATGCAGGTATATTAGTACATCATCAGACGCGAAAACAGATCCGTCTAACGTGTAGGGACTATAGTTTACCACTTACGTTCATTACGCTACCAACTTATTTTATAGATCTGTAATTTGTTTATCGTTTATTTAGCAAAGATGACGGTCACTCAGTACCCTGCGATTTGATGATAGTAAATCCATCCATCCATATATGGTGTTACGGCCCCTTCCGAGCCTTGGCCTTCCTCGTAAGACGCCTCCATTCATCCCTGTTTTCAGCTCTTCTCCTCCATCCTCTTATCCCCAGAAGTTGCAATGCATCCATCTGGACCGCATCCGCCCATCTGGTTCTTGGTCTTCCCACTTGTTTGTGGTGTAGAAATTTCCGTTTAATATTTTTTGGTATTCTTTCTTCTTCCATTCTTATTATGTGACCTGCCCATCCAAATCATCTGATTTTAATGTCCTCCACGATGTTCGGCTCCTTGTATAAACTGTACAGTTCAGTGTTCCATCTTGGACGCCAGTGTCACCCCTCTTGTGTTCGGCCATATATTCTTCGCACTATTTTCCTTTCTAACGTGTTTAGCATCTGCTCTGCTGTTTGTGTTAATGTCCAGGTCACACTTCCATGGCATAATATTGGCTTAATTAATGTTTTGTACAATCTTATTTTGTTATTTCGATGGATTTGTTTAGATCGGAATATGGTTTGCAGGGAGCTGTAGGCTTTATTAGCTGCCATGATCCTAGTTCGGATTTCTTCCGTTTCATCATTCCTATCATATATTACTGTCCCTAGACATTTAAATCTGCTGACCACTTCAATCTTGTGATCCTCAACAGTCAGTGTTCCTCCCTTTCCAAGTCTCCTGTTCTGCGGATGATAGTAAATAAAATATTTAAAATGTTATGGAAGGGCTCAACCGTGTCCTAACCAAAAGTACTATTCCGGAGTGTTTCTCGAAGATATGAGGCAAACTGCGTTGTACCTCAGTCACGATATAAGTTCCCCCACGGAAACTTTAAGTGAGCTTTGCGTAACACTCTATTGCTTTATCCACTCCGCTTGGTCACACCTTGTTTATCATAAGGTATATATTAGGTCTTTATCCATTTATGGAGACAAATACACTGGTCGGAACTAGAATCAGAAATGAGCAAGTAGCCAGTCTGATGATAGTCGTTCCGTCTGTGATTCAAGAGATCTCTCCGACAGGCAGCCCCACTCTCTGCGCACAGTGACGTGACGTGTGAACGGTGAAACCAGGTCACATCTCAGCGGCTTACCACAGTCCATTACCTCCTCCATAGATCCATATCTCGTGAAGAATAGAGCTGCTGTGCAAGCTAACGTCACAGTTTATTAGTTGCAAAACTCTGTGATTGGCTCAGTGGTTCGAACAACCAACGTGGTTCCAAGTCATCTGCCACACACTTCCCGCTTCACTTACAGTATTTTCAATGATATAGTTTACATAAGTACGTGGTAACATGTAGTAGTACAGTTAGAAATTCCTCATAATATATTTGTGACAACAGAATGTTGAATATATATCCAGAATTTCGGAGGAAGTTGTTATTATGCTATGTCAATGTTTCTCAACCGCCGGGCCGCGGCCCGGTACCGGGACCTGGCATCAATTATACCAGGCCACGAGAGGTTCTCCTGGAATTTGTCATTTTGGTTTTATAAGAAATTTTCATGAATAAATGTTTTATAGTGGAAATATTCTGAGGCGAAGAATATTCGTGAATGTGTCGAAAATCTCAGACCCAGATGTTGGCCTGAGGAAACAACAATACGCAACAATATTTCATTAGTCCAGTGATTGGTAACTAATTTAAATGTAATTTTATATTTGTCAACATGCCACACCGTATACATAAGTGTACTAATACTCTTTATGATTATGCCATAATTAATTATTAATACTTATGTTAATATAATGTATGAACTTAAAAGAATGGAAAGGTATTTACGAGTAAATTTGTTTGGACCGGGCCCTCGTCTTATGAAAAAAGTATTTACCGGTCCGCGGTCTCACAAAGGTTGAGGAACACCGCGCTAGGTTATAGTAACTTTCTCCTCGTCTGTGAAAGGTCAACTTTTTGTACCATTGCATATTGTAGAGTAGGCTTAACCACCAGTTCCCACACACTGATATTGTAATATTATAATTGTCAATGGAGCAGCTCCTATAATTTAGATAAATTTACTTCATAGGCTAGACCGCCTTGCGTACTAACAAATGGAGTACTGTGACTGCTCTGAAAATGGGGTCGGTAAGCTACTCCGAAGCACTGGTGCGCATGTACTGATCTACATATTTTCATATCCCAGAAGACGGAACGCGCAATATCGACACTAGACACAAAATCGTAATGGTGGCTTGCAGTCGACCAGCGAAATTGTGTTAATTTGTGGAAAAAAGAGAATTGTTAGAATAGAAATTCATTATCAGTATTCAGTGTCACGATCAGAACCGTATGTTCACAAATCAAGCTATTTTGCTACTGGAACTAAACCAGACAAATACTGTGTAGAGAGCAAATTCCCCCCGGCAAATCAACCGGCGAGACTATATCTTACCGCTTTCTAAATATCTATCGCCCAGGGGCTGCTTTCTGTCAGAATCTCGGCTTTGTCCGGAACGAGGAACGGAAGGCATTTTGAGCTAGGATACTAAGCACTGTAAATTCGAGGGTACTGAATAGACTGGTTTGTATATGGGCCACTTACCATTATGTCGCTGCTGGTCGGTTATCCAGTTGTGCCTTCCAATCCATTTCAAATCTTGACATATATTTCAGTACAGTCAAATGTTGTTTAGTGGTATCATTTGGTGTCGTGACTTACAGTAAACTAATTAAACTTGTAGTAATTTTTTACGTTTTGTTGACCGTGCATCCTAATATGATAGTCTTTTTACCAACTAGATGCACAAATTCTTTATTTTAATACATTTATTATACTCCTCTACATGTTTCGAGCACTACTGTGCTCATCTTCAGGAGGACAATTGTATAAACACAGCATTTTGTATCGTCACATTCTTTTGGGTGACTGTTCAGTACACAGTCCTCTCGTAACCTGTGTACTGAACAGTCACCCAAAGAGAGTGACGATACCAGATGCTGTACTAATATAATTGTCCTCCTGAAGATGAGCATAATAGTGCTCGAAACATGTAGAGGAATTTTATATATATGGGTCCGTGCATCGTGAATCAAATTTAACATTTTTCCAACTAGATGCGAATTTTTCAATATATTACATTACCGTAGGCAACTCTACATGTTTTGGGTGTTGACACCCATCATCAGGAGCTCGTACCAGACGCTGTAATTACAGTTGTACGAGATGCTAATGATGGATGTCAACCCAAAATCCTCAGCAAGCCTTCCTTCGGAGGGGAAGTAAAGCCGTCGGTCCCATGTCGTAGATTTTCGGCATGTAAAAGATCCCTAAATTTAAGTGGAAGTCGGAATTTAGGCAAAATTACTACCGGACATCTTTCTCGCCCAAAGTTCCACCTTTCGCTGCTGGAATCTCTCGCGTCGCTTCGGACGCAGAGGCACGTAGCGGCGAAAGTGGGAACGTCTAAAGGCGGGGGAAAGCAATGGCAAACTACCCCCAAGAACTTGCCCAGAATGCAGTGTGCCAAGAGCCATATCGGTCCCATGACCGGGCTCTGGTTCCTGCCGGACCGACTTCTAGGGCTGAATACTAATAAATGTATGAAACAACTCAATGTTTGTTCGCTGATTAGAAGTTAAACAAACGAAAGTAAATCTATAGTAGTAATTATTTTTTAGGTCTTAGAGAAGTGTCCCTCTCTAAAGCTGTATTCTTCAGATCCGTCGTCGACTAGAATTCTGCGAGCCCGAATTTCTGCATCTCAGTCCTTAGGCAGGCACCCCGAATTTATTTTCAGTTCAGTCTTCTGATAGGTTGGAAAAAACTAAACGATCTGTGATCTAGACATAAGACAAGATGTGCCACACAATTTAGCGACGTGATGGCGATTAGCAGCAAACTGTTTTACCGTGCAAGTTATTAGACTTAGCCTCAAGGTGTATCGTATTCCTCATTTTTTTTAAATTTCTACGCAGAGATACACAACATTTATCGGTACATTTATGGCACATGGTAAAATTTTGCATTCTTTCTCACTGTGATTTTTTTAGATATCAGTGTCAAATATGGAATAAAATTGACACGTACTGAGATCTGCAACAAATGCTCATCTAACAATCTCCATAGAGCGGAGTCCTTCTGGAAACTGTCAAAGTGTCTAACCGAGTCAAGAATTTTCCCGTGTGTTATTGAAATCATGCGTTTTTCAATGATCTCACAAATGTCCGTCATTGTATCACGAAATGAAGCAGTTGAATCGTCATTGAAGGCTTGTTGATGCCATTTCATTGCACTCCAATATATTAACTTTTTAAAGACGAAGGGCAGACTGCTTTATTTAAAGACCGATTCCGTACCGCGCTGTAAACACTTTTCATCTCGGTTATAAAAACCGGCGAGTTTATGTTATATGGGGCAGAAGTCGCTGTTTGTTGTCAGCTAAATACAAAACACATAAATACAGTGTAGGCAGAGCTTACAGTTGTTGAATGTTAAACCTGTTGGTGTATGAACCAGTAGGTTTTAAAAAGTTAATATGCAAGAAAGTAATTTTGTGTAGCCCCCGGGGTAGAAATTGAGTTCATGACGTTCCCGCCTGTCCTTTTTTTTAACGTTTTGCGTCGTGTGAAAGATAGAAACAAACAGATCAAACTGTTGGTGTCTGTTGTTTATGGCAGTGTCTGCTAAAGTTGTGTGAGGGGAACTGTCATTGAGCGGTATGAAATATTGTGACAGACATGCAATATTCCAATACGATGACTGCCAGGAAACAAGTATTAGAAACCTCTATGTTCGCTGTAAACAGTAAGCCCTGAAACGCTACGAGGTGGTAGATGCGTTGATATGATTGTGTGCGGACGAATGGCTGAACTGTTTGACATATATAAGTCGTGTTTGATGTCCTCTGTGAATAACCTGTCTTCCAAAATCTGTATACATCTCTGTGGAAGAAAACTTTTATTATATTTAGTCATCTCAGTGTTTGTTTCTCGGTTGGCCTTTCTTTCCGCGAAAACCAAACAAATATTTCATTTAATAGAGAGAGCAACACAAGATGGCAGCCGTAAATATCACTGACATGAATGCCTCAGGTTGGATTGTTTCTGTCAACCAATTCCAGAACGGATTGTCTCTAAATCAAACGCCAACCACCCTTATTATCTAATGCGGTTATATTTGGTGGTGCAGACTGTGAAAGGTAAAGCAGTCCCGTTACAGGCCTGGAGAGGCCCAGAGGGTTCAAAGAAGTTAAGGTTCCCATATTACATGACAACGGCGCAGGATGGTGGTAAGGTTGTCAGCCCTACGCACCGGCCGCCTTTACCCCCAGGAAAGGCTCCTGGTACTCATTTCTGTTAGAGTCTAAGTCGACCCCAGGGCCGTAATACGATCGGAAGGATTATGTCAATGAAAAATTCCAATGACATCATCTGGAATCGAAACAGCGACCTTCCGATTTGTAGCACAGCACCTTAACCACTGTGCCACCGCGGTTCCCTGTGGTGTAGATTGTGTTCAGTATATTCGACGGTTAGCGTCCATGTTTCTTTGTAGATGAAAGGTCGCTGCTGACTTACTGTTTTGTTCTACTTATTCCGTCCATCTGTGTATCCACAGTCCGAAGCATGTACAGTCAGCGACGTTGCGCTACCATTGTGTCCCTCAAGGACTGTACTGTTTCTTATGAGTGGGTCAATGGAAGAGTAATGTATAAAAACCACAACTAGAGGCGGGATTTCTCACCAATTTCAATGATTTTTTGGGACATTCCGGGGTACCGAATACGAGTATGTACAGTAACTCTCAGCTAGCCTTGGGTAAACTTCTGCAATGCCTTGTAATATCCTGACCTTCAATGAGAGAATTTATTATTATTATTATTATTATTATT
>Ga0131853_10027447_pt1 | contig 10219 bp, 10 predicted proteins | sample TergutLab28metaG_FD_92764 | JGI IMG/M metagenome (GOLD analysis project Ga0131853, IMG submission 92764) | Labiotermes labralis P1 segment gut microbial communities from Petit-Saut dam, French Guiana - Lab288 P1 (version 2) (version 2) | ecosystem: Host-associated > Arthropoda: Insects >... | reverse complement strand
TGTAGTTCATTGGTTAATTGTGTTGTTCTATGTTGTTCTTGTGTGTAAGTGTGTACTGCCACCGGGTGACCACCCAATTGCAGTTAATAAATAAATATAAAAAAATATAAATATAAAATATAAACTGTTTAAACAAATGATAAACAGAAAAATACACAAACATCTAATTAACACAAATTCGAATGCCAACAAAATAAATGCCTATTTAAAAACACATAAAGAAGACATGCTCATAAGGCCAGTAATCAACAACACACAGGCACACTCACACAAGATAGCCAATTTCCTTAAAAATAAATAAAAAACCATACAGATATTAACAAATATATGTAAGATAAAAAATTCAATACAAATTCCAGAGGAACTCACAAAATTAACATAAAAAATAAAATAATCACTATCGATACCAAAGATTTTTACAGTAATTTAGCAAAAAAAAAGGAATAACGTAGGCAACAAGACATTGGCTACAACAATCAACAAAAAAAATTTTGAGGAAAGCCAAACAAACCATACTATTAATCAAAACTATAATGGAACAAAAGTACTTCCCATACAATAATCAATACTTTAAACCACAAAAGGATCAACATCGGACGCCCCTTCCTGGTACTTTAGCAGAATTATACCAACAAAATTAGGAAAATTCATATTAATCATTGGCTAGATAGCAAGGAAATAAGATATTATAAAAGATATGTTGACAACAACATAATAATATACAATACAGACAGGATAAATGAAGAACGAGTACTAAAAGCTGTCAAAATCATAGATGAAAATCTAACCTTCAAGCTCACACCATAAAATAAACCATAAAATTCCTAGGCCTAACCTTAAGCAGAAATCAAAATAAATTGATGTTCGTTACATATACAGAGAAATGAACACTGATACCACAAACCACAAAATATCTAACCACGCTTTGGAACAAAAAAATATTCTTTCACATATTACATTAAGAAATTAATATCCCTACTATTGACACAGAGAGAAAAAATTAAAATTTGAACCAATATTTTTAACAGGGCCAAGAATAACGTATTTTCTACAGAACAAATCATAAAAATAAAAAATACTAAGCTAGAAATCAAAAGAAAAACGCATATTAATAAGAACAAAACATGAGCAAACTTCACCGATCATGGGGGATTTATGAGTAGCATTACAAACATATTCGAGAACACCACAATAAAAACAGTATACAGGACAAACAACAACACTGTCAAATTACTAGCATCAGGAAAACTAACAAGTGGAATTACAAGTGGCTCATATATGCTTATATGCAACACATGCAATCGTGCATATACAGGACAAACTGAAACACGATCAGTATGGGATATAAGGTACACATCAGGTATGAAGAAACTAACAACACTCATTCATCTTATGCCTTGCATATACTGATTAACAGACATGAATACGGACACCAGGATGAAACCAAGCAATTAGTTAAAACATGTAAAAAGGGCAAATCCATGAATTGTAGGGAAGCCATATATATTCATGAATACCACAGAAAAGATCTTCAAATTACAGATCAACAACAATTCGAACACAAAGTACTCTTCGACATCATAAAACCTGCAAAGTCACAACATGATTAACACGGATTAATACATGCATTACGACACAGGACAGGCAAAGATCAGAGCAACCGAACACAACATAACCTATAAAACAACATGTAAATAAAAACTTAGACAAATTAAATTCATTGAACGAAATTAAGTGAAATATTATTTCTAAAATATTATAATCGTCTCTTACAATAACAGGCATGCCGCCATTGTACCAAAAACATCAACAAATATAGCAATAAACAATTACTTAATATATAAGAACATTTATTCCCGAATGATGATCCAGAAATTTTAAAAAATGTAGGATATTTATATTTAAAAAACTTAATTGTTAAGACGTACTTAATTTAACGTGTTTTATTTTCAAGTAAATAAATAGTGATAAAAGTTTATATTTGATAAAATTTGATAACAATTTACGGTAACAAAATGTAAATAATCAACACCTTACAAGCAAAAATATACATCATCAAAAATATCAAAATGAAGTTATTGAAAACCAACGCGGCCATTTGGTTCAACAAGACGTGCAAAAAAGAGGAATAAAGCAAATACAGCAGTCAACAAACAAACGGAATATCCACAAGAGATCGCAAGACCACACAACACACTGTGAAATACCGCATCAATCCGTGGTTGAAATATCTATACAGAAAGAAACAACACCTAAATAAAGTATTACACCAACTGCATTTTCAAGGAGCAGAACACAACGATGGTATTTGGCACCATGCCCTAATACAAATAGACGACACGTGAAACAAATTCATGGAAGACAAATAACAACATTGCATAATAAAATAAATAACCTCACTAACAATATAAAAGTGGCACAAAAACACACAAAACCCTCCAGCTACCACATGAATACACAACAAAAATTCATAATCCTTACACACAAAATCATAAAAAAGAACAGGTGAAAGTGTTAAACCTACGCCCTTAATACACAATGGAACTGAAAGCCAACAGACACATAAATGAAATTATCATATAAACAGAAAATGCTCTCTGACAAATAGAATCCAAATGGCAAAATACATATAGACATTTAGCAGCCAAACGAATGCATCAAATTAAAGAAAACAATAAACTAATATTATTCCACAAAAGTAAAAAAGTCTAATAAAAAAATAAAAAGATAAATGGAAAATGAGAATATAACAGTAATAAATTCTGATAAAATAAAAGCCATTGTACTAATAGATAAAGAAAAAAGACGTGAAAAATTATGCAGTTCATACAAACAATATAACACGAATCAAAACAGACACAACAACGAATTCTTAAAAGCAAACACAACAAGCAATTCAACAGTCTAAACAAATGATGAAACGAAAAATACACAAACTTCTGATCAACACACAATCGAAGGCGCCCAAATTCAATACGTACATAAAACACATAAAGAAGACATGCCTATACGGTCCGTAATCAAATACACAAAGTCAACCTCACACAAGAAAGCGAATTTACTTAAAAATAAATTTAAAATATGCTGATATTGCCAAATACATATAACATAAAAATTGAATAAAAATTGCAGAATTACAAGCACAACTAAAAATAAAAAAATAAACTAATCACAATCGACTTCAAAGTATTATACAGTAATTTATCCAAACAAGGAATAACCATGGCAACAAGAATTTGGCTACAATAATCAACAAAAAATCATGAGAAAAGCAAACAAACCTTACTATTATTTAACACTGTAATAGAACATACTACTTCTAAAAATTATCAATAATTTAAACCACAAAAGTTATAACCAAGGGATTCCCCTTTCTGGAAATTAAGTAGAATTATTCCTACAAAGAATAGAAAAAATCGTATTATACAATGGATAGATTTCAAAGAAAGAATTAAAAAAAAAATATTTTGACGAAATCATAATAATATAAAATACGGGCAGGATAAATGAAGAACGAATACTACTAGCTATCAACATCATAGATGAAAATCTAAACTTCAAATTCACTCCAGATAACAAAAACACTATATAATTCTTACACATGTCCATAAGCAGAAAACAAAATTAATTTGATTTTGTTATATATGGGGAAAAAATGAGCCCTGATGCCACAATGCACAACACATCTAAACATCTTATGATACAAAAAAGTTTATTTCAATTATTATATTACAAACTATTTTCCCTAACTTTGACACATAAAAAAATTAAGGAGGGGAAAATATAATTAACAATTCTAAGAATAATGGATTTTCTACAGAACAAATCATAAAAATAAAAAACAACTAAGTCAGAAATCAAAAGAAAAAACACCGCAATAAAATCAAAATATGGGCAACCTTCACTATTATGGGGTATTTATAAGGAGCCTTACAAACATATTCAAGAACAGCACAACAAAAACAGAACACATCTCCAAAAATTATTCAACTTAATAGCATAAGAAAAACAAACAAGTGGAAAGACTAGTGGCATATAAAGAATTACAAGCAACATTGCAACCGTACATATATAGGAAAAACTGTAAGCTAGATCAGAATAACATATAAGGAACTTATCAGATATTTCAAAATTAACAAACTTCCGTCAGCTTATGATTTACATATACTGAGTAAAAGAAACGAATAAGGAACCGAAGAGGAAACCATGCAATTACTTACAACATGTACAAACGGCAAACACATGAACAGTTGGGAAGCCATGTATATTAAAGAATACAACCGGAAAAACTCCTAGTCACGGATAAACAACCATTCGAACACAAAGTACTCTTTCATATCATACAAACCATAGCGCCACAGTCTGATAATCACGGATGAATACATGCATCAAGTCAAAAGACAGGCAACGATCAGAGCAATCGAACACAACATAACTTATACAAATCATGTAAGTAAAACTTAGACCAATGATATAAACTTTGCCTGAAATTAAAACAAAAATTGTTCTAAATACATATAATCGTCTATTGCAATTACAGGAACGCCGCCATCATACCAATAATATCAACAAATACATAAATATTGAATAACTTCTTATATAGGAAAATTACTCCCTTATGATGATCCGGAAGATTTGAAACATGTAGGAATTTTGTAATTTAAAATTTTAATGGATAACACGTACGTATTTTTACGTGTGTTTATCAAGCAAATGAATAGTGCAATAAGTTGTTTTTTGAAAAGTATTGATAATATTGTAACGGAACAAAGTGAACATTATCAACGACCAACAAACAAAAATATAAAAACTTCAAAAATATCAAAATGAAGTTATTGAAAAACAACACGGTCATCTGGTTCAACAAGACAAGCAAACAATAGGACTTAAATCCAAACATATCAAACTACAAACAAAAGAAAGTTCACTAGAAATCGCAAGACTACACAACACGCTGTGAAATACCGCATCAAAAAGTAGACCAAATATCTATACAAAAAGAAACAACAACTAAATCAACTCTCATACCAGCTGCATTTACAAGGAGCAGAACACAACAAACGTATGTGCCAACATGCCCGATTACAAATAGAGGACACGTTAAACAAATTCATGGGAAACAAATATAAACACTTGCATAATAAAATCACTAAGATCATTAAAAATATACACGTATCACACAAACACACCAATCAGTAAAGCTAACACATAATCACAAAATTCAGGATCATGAAACTTACACACATAAACCTTACAAATGAACAGGTGAACGGCTTAAACCTAGGCACTAAATACACAATGGAATTAAACCCAACAGACACATAACTGAAATTATCATAGAAACAGAAAATGTCTTCTGTCAAATCGAAAACAAATGACAAAATACCTATATTCATTAAGCAGCCAAGCGAATAAAACAAATAAAAGAAAACAATAAACCAAACCTAATACACAAAAAGGAATATAACATAATTTAAAAAGTAAAATCAGTTATAGAATTTAAAAAAATAACAGTAATGAAAACTGATAAACGAAAAGGCATTGCACTAATTGATATAGACAAAAGACATGAAAAATTCATGCAATTCATACAAGACAACAATAAAACAGAAATCAAAACAGACCCAACAACCAAATTTCTAAAGCAGACACAATGAGCAATTCAACGAGTTAAACAAATGTAAACAAAAAAAACCGAAACATCTGATGAACACAAAAACGAAGGCCCACTACCTCAATGCCTACAAAAAACACATTAAGAAAACATGCCTACAAATCAAGTAATAAACAACAAACAGGCACGCTCACACGACAAAATTAAATTTCTTAACAATAAAATACAGAACATGCAGATATTAACATATATATATATATATATATAAATTCATTAGAAATTGCAGAGGAACACACACAAATAAACGTACACCAAAACTATAAACTAATCACAATTGACATCAAAGATTTATGCACTAATTTACCAAAAAAAAACAGCCATGGCAACAAGAAATTTGCCACAGCAATTAATAATAATACATGTGCAAAGCAAAAAATCATACAATTAATCAATATTTTATACCACAAAAATGGATCATAATGGGATCCCTTCTTTCTGTACTTTTAGCAGAAATATAGTACAAAAAATAGAAAATATGATATAAAACAATGGCTAAATAGCAACGAAATAAATTATTATAAAATATATGTTGACGATATCATAATAATATAAAATTCGAACAGGATAAATGAAGAAATAATACTACTAGCTATCAACAACATAGGTGAAAATCTAACCTTCAAGCTCACACCAGAATACAACAAAACCGTAAACTTTCTGGATATAATCATAAGCAGAAAAAAAATAAATTTGATTTGGGTATAAATAGAAAAGAAATGGACACTGATAACACATTCCACAACACATCTAAACACACTATAGGACAAGAACCTGCTTTCAGCTATTATATTTAGAGACTAATTTCCATACCATTGACACAAAAAATGAAGAGTGGAAAAATATATTTTATGTGGCTAAGAATAATGGATTTTCTACAGAACAAAACATAAATATAGAAAAAAACAGACAGGAATTAAAAAAAACACATATGAATGAATCCAAAACATTGCCAACTTCACCTATTATGGGGGATTTATGAGGAGCATTACAACTTATTGAAGAACACCACAATTAAACAACGTACAGGACCACCGAATATATATTCAAATTACCAGCATCACAAGAAACATGAAGTGGAATATCATGTGGCATTTGAAGATTTAATGCGTGCACATGCAAACGTGCATATATAGGACAAAATGGAATAAATAAGAACCCTCATTCAGCTTATGCCTTAAATGTCCTGAATATCAGAAACGAATAAACGGAGAAAAGCGTTTAATTAGTTAAAAATTGTACAAAGGGCAAACAAATGAATATTTCGGAAGACATGTATATTCAAGAATACCACCAGAAAGATGTGCCATTCAAAGAGCAACAACCATTCGAAAACTACTTCGTTTTGACATCATACAAACCACAACGCCACCACATGATAATCGCGGATTACTAAATGTATAAAGACCCAGAAAAGTCAACAAGCAGAGCAACCGAACACAACATAAGCTTCACAAACACATGTAATTAAAAACTTCAACGAATGATGTACGCGTTAGCAGAAATTAAAAAAAAATTGTAAAAATTTTAATCATACATTAAATTTACAGGCATGCAACCATTATACCAATAATATCAACAAATATAGAAATATTCAATAACTTCATATATAGGAACATTTACTCCCTGACGATTATCCGGAAGTTTTGAAACATAAAGGAATATCGTATTAAAAAATTTTAATGGATTAGGCGTAAGTAATTTAACTTGTGTTTCTAAAGTAAATAAATAGTGTAATAAGTTGGTATTTGAAAAACATTGATAACATTGCTCGTTAACAAAATTAAAATTATCAACACCCAACAAGGAAAAATATACAAAATTTCAAAAATACCAAAATGAAGTTATTGAAAACCTACACTGCCATCTGGTTCAACGTGACATAGAAAGCAAGAGGACTACAACCCAAATGTAACACTCTACAAACAAACGGAGAAAGAAAGAGATCGCAAGATCACACAAAACCCTGTCAAGTAACGCATCAATCAGGAGATCTAATATCTATAGAAAAAGAAACAACACCCCAATCAAATATTATACAAGTTGCATTTCCAAGGAGCAGAAGAGAAAAAAGGTATATGGCAGCATGCCGTAATACAAATAGACAACACGTTAAACAATTACATGTAAAAAAATTTCAACTCTTGCATAATAAAATTAATAACCTCAATAACAAATTACAAGTAGCACACAAACAGACAAATCAGACCAGCTACCACAAGAACACAAAACACAGAATAATAAACCTTACACACAAAAACCTTAAAAAAGAAGAGATGAACGAAATAAAAACTAGGCCCCTTATTCACAATGGAAATAAAACCCAACACACACATAAATAAAATTATTATATTAACAGAAAATGCAATCAGACAAATTGAAACCAAATTCCAAAATTCATATAGATATTTAGCAGCCAAACGAATAAAACAAATTTAAGAAAACAATAAACAAAACCTACTTCACAAAACGCAATAAAACATAACTAAAACCTAAAAGCAGAAATGGAAAATGGAAACTTAACAGTAATGAAGCTGATAAAATAAAAGTCATTTCAATAATAGGTGAAGAGGAAAGACATTAGAAAATCATGCAGTTCATTCAAGACAACAATATACCACAAATCAAAAGAGAACCAACAACCAAATTTCAAAAGCAAACACAACAAGCATTCCAAAAGTGTAAAAAATAATAAACAAAAAATCCACAAACATCTGATCAACACGCTATCGAAGGCCCAGAAACTCAATGCCTATACAAGATCACATAGTGAAGACATGACTATAAGACCAGTAATCAACAACAAAGGGGCAAGCCCATTCAAGACACTCAAATTCCTTAAAAATATATTATAAATCATGCAGATATTACCTATTAAATGTAACATAAAAATTCAACAAGAATTGCAGAGAAATTCACACAACAAAATATAAATCAAAAGAAGATCAAAGTTTTGTGCACTAATTTACGCAAACAAAGATTAACCATGGCAATAAGTTATTGGCTACAACAATCAACAACAAATCATGAGGAACGCAAACAAATCATATTCTTAATCAACACCATAATCGAACAAAACAACTTCGAATAAAACAATGAATATTTTAAACTACAAAAATGGATCATAATTTGATCCACACTTTCTGAAAAATTAGCAGAATTGTACCGAAAAAAAAATATATCAAACAATGGCTATAAAGCAAGAAAATAAGTTATTATATAAGATATGTTGACGACATTGTTATAACATAAAACACGGACAGGAAAAGTTGAGAACGAATACTACTAGGTTACTACAACATAGATGAAAACCTAAACTTCAAGCTCATTCCAGAAAACAACAACACCATAAACTTCCTACAACTAAGATTAAGAGAAAACAAAATAAATAGTAGTTGGGTATATAAAGAAAAGAACTGAAAACTGGTACCACAATCAACAACATATCTAACAACGTATTGGAAAAAAAGCTGTTTTCAAATATTATATTACCAGACAAATTACCCTTCAATTGACACAGAAAGCGAAATTGCAGATTGGATCATCCTATTTAACATGGCTAACAATATTGAATTTTCTACAGAACAAATGATAAAAAAATCAACTAAGCCAGACACCAAAGAAAAAACACGTATCAATAAAAATAAAACATGGGCAAATTTCATTTATTAAGGGGGATTTATGAACAGCATTACAAATGTATTCAAGAACAGCAAAATAAAAAACAGCGTACAGGACAACCAAAAAATACTCAAAGTAATTGCATAAGAGAAACAAACAAGTGGAAACATATTTGGAATATAAACATTTATATGCAACACATGAAATCGTGCATATATAGGACAAACTGGTGGAACGACGATTATAAGATATAAGGAATATATCAGCTATATCAAAACCAACAACCCTCATTCAACTCTTGCCTTAAATATACCGAATAACAGACACTAATACGGATCCCAGAAGGAAAACATGCAATTGGTTAAAATATGTACAAAGGGCAAACACATGAAGAGTTGGGAACCCATGTATATTCAAGAATACAAACGAAAAATCTGCAAGTCTCAGAGCAACAACCATTCGAACTCAACTTACTCGTTGACATCATAAAACCACAACGCCACCACATGATAATTACGGATTACTACATGCATAAAGACACAGGACCGACAAAGATCAGACCAACCGAACCCAACATATCCTGTAAAACAACATGTACGTAAAACTTAGACGAATGATATAATCATTGGAAGAAATTAAAAAAATTAGATCTAATAACTTATAATCATCTATTACAATTAGAGGCATTCCGCCAACATAACAATAATATCAAGAAAAAATATCATTAACATCATATATAGGAACATTTAATCCCTGATGATGATCCGGAAGTATTCAAATTTATAGTAGTGTCATATTAAAAAATTTTAATTGTGTAGACTTACGTATTTTAACGTGCGATTTATCAAGAAAATAAATAGTACATTAAGTTTGTATTTGAAAGAAGTTGATAATATTGCACTGAAACAAAATGAAAATTATCAACAC
>Ga0131853_10027446_pt1 | contig 10219 bp, 12 predicted proteins | sample TergutLab28metaG_FD_92764 | JGI IMG/M metagenome (GOLD analysis project Ga0131853, IMG submission 92764) | Labiotermes labralis P1 segment gut microbial communities from Petit-Saut dam, French Guiana - Lab288 P1 (version 2) (version 2) | ecosystem: Host-associated > Arthropoda: Insects >... | reverse complement strand
TTGGTTCCTGAAATAATAAAGTTTTTTGTAAACCATGTACAAAAATTTAAATGCCAAGCGAAAATAATGTCGTACGCGAAGGTTGACTGTAGCCAATTTAAATCCCGTTGCGTAAAGGTTAATGAGATTGTGTGATGAACAAGTGAAGCATCTGCAATTTATTTTGCAAAAGAAACAAGATTCATCCCTCTACCAAGCAATAATAAGAGGTGATAACTGTATCTACACATATTGCATGCCATGGTTGCTGATATTTCTACCAATGTTGTTTGTAACAAAGGTACCCCAAGGAAATGGGCTCAAAAGGCACTACACAGTCGTCAGAAAATTGGCCAACTCATGCAGATCTGTTTGGTGAAACTCAAGGATTTATGAGCACAGTCTAGGACAGTGTGTCAATACTTTTCAGTACTGCAAACATATTCTGAAAGAACTGGATATTAAAAACTTACTCACTCACTCCATGGAGGATAGTCCTTCTTGAGAAGCTAACTGGGTCTCAACTAGTCAAGAAGTTACATTTTATGGAACCAGAAGGTTGATTACTGCGTTTACAAGTGCCCGCCACCTGTCCATGTTCTGAGCCAAATAAATCCAGTCCATGCCCGAGTATCCCACTTCCTGTAGATCTATATTAATATTATCCTCCCATCTGTGCCTGAGTCTTCCAAGAGGTCTCTTTTCCTCAAGTTTCCTCACCAAAATCCTGTATACGCCTCTCTTTTCCCCATACACGCTACATTCCCTGCCCATCTCATTCTCGATTTTATCACCCGAAGAATATTGAGTGAGGAGTACAAATCATTCAGCTCCTCATTATATAGTTTCCTCCACTCCCCTGGCACCTGGTTCCTCCTAGGCTGAAATATTCTTCTCAACACCCTCAGCCTGTGTTCCTTCCTCATTGTCAGCGACCAAGTTTCACACCCATACAAAACAATAGTCAGAACTGTAGTGCTGTATATCTTAATCTTTAAATTTTTGGATAGCAAACTGGAAGAAAATATTCTGCACCGAATGATAGCAAGCATTCCCTGACTTCAGTCTGCTCTTAATTTCTTCCTGAATAGAATTTTTGTTTGTTAAGTTTGTTCCTAAATATTTGAACTCTTCCACCATTTCATAGAATCTATTATCAATTATATATTTTTTGTCAAGTATTTGACGATTGCAGAATATATGGTCAGTCATTGACCTATTGCATCAAAATCCACATTGATGATTCCCAATAATTTCCTCTGCATGTGGAGTAAACCTTGAGAGCAGGATGTTTAATAAAATTTTGTATGTAGTTGGCAAAAATGATATTCCTCTATAATTATGACAGTCTATTTTATCACCCTTCTTTTAACTACTTACAGTGATTATCTCCTCAGTAATTTCTTCTTTATTCCTAATAGAATTACTAAGTTTATGGATTACAGAGTGAATTGTTCTAGCCCCTGCTTTAATCAGTTCTGTTGGTATTCGATCAATACCTGTTGATTTGTGTCATTTTAGCTTTTCCATTGCCATCTCAAAATGAAAGGCACTTAGCTCAGGCACTATTGGTTCTGCTGTATGTATTTATGTCTGCCTAACATCACTAACCCCATGTACATTGATTAGCTGAGAGAAATGGTTCTTCCACCTAGCCAAAATACTGAAGGAGTCTGTAACCAAATCACCATTCTTGTCCTTTACTATATTAGTTCTAGGCTGGTAACCCTTCTTAAATCATTGATGTCCCTGTAAGAGTCTCTGATATTTTTCATCTTTCTGTTAGTTTGAAGTTTGTTAATTTTAGCTTTCAGATATTCCTTCTTTTAGTTCCTGAAATTTCTACTGTCATCTTGTCTTACACTGTTTAAATTATCTTATTACTTTGGTTTGAGTCCTGTAACCACTACATTTTAGCCTCCTTTTGATCTAAAAAGTGGTAAACATATGTCATCAAACAATGGTATATGCTGCTTCATTTCATACAGACTGAGACTTTCTTTAGCTGAAGTTTTGATATTCTCTTTAATGTGTTTCCAGGGCCTGTTTATGTCCTAGCTATCATTTAAGTTCTTCAGAGCTGAAAACCTGTTTGAGATCTTAATTTGATACTATTTCCTATCCTCCATCTCATTCAGCTTTCTAAGATTAAATATGTCCACTTAAAACTTCTGTGTTTCTTGTTTCCATACTGGCAATCTTTCGCTAACTTCTGCAACCACCGAATATTGATCAGTATCACAGTAGCTCCCTTGAAAGATCATACATCGCATCTGCTCGAATGCCATCTCCTATTTGTTAGTATGCAATCTATCTGGTTGTCATTCATCCCATTAGTAGGGGACCAAATGTCCTTATGAATGTTTCAGTGCAGAAACTTTTTGCTTTTAAGGTACAGATTTTTTAGTGTGGCAAAGTTTACTATTCTGATGCCATTATCATTACTATCCTGATGTGGACTGTCATTCCCAATTGTTAATTTGAAAATATTCTCTCTTCCCACTTTTGCAATAAAATCTCTGAACAGAATTTTCACATGGTACTTAGGAAAATGATAAAAAAAGCTGCTCAAATTCATAATAAAACCTGTCTTTTGAATCGTCACGTTTCTTCTGACTTGGAGCATGCCCATTCAAAACAATGATATTACAAGTTTAACAACACACATGAGGACTTCATGGTTTGTCTTGGTGACCAACTGAATGCCCAAAATAACGTTTCTTTGTGAGAGGGATAGTTGTTCTTTGAGACTTGAATGTAAACTGTTCACAAATGTAGCAAAAAACATTGTTCTTTTTTACACACTTCCAGAGTGACTTATCAAAATTGGAGTCACATTGATAATATAGTAGTATTAATATTACATTTTTTCAAAATTATAATAGTACTGGTTTACTAAATATTTCCTTTGTCTTTCAGTAGCAGCAATTCGGTTGTACCAGATCAATGCCCACATATGCATGACCTGTAAACAAAACAAATACAAAACGTATATGCTCTTTAGGGTTGCCAACAAAACAAAATAAATTTCCCCATTACAGTTGGCTGGCAATAAAACAAAACTTGTATGCTGCGTAAAGTTGTTCCAAAACATCGGTGTCTTAACTACCAGTCTGTACTGCGTAACATCCAAGAAAAGCCCATGTCTGAAAATACAACTTCTTATCTGTGGCAGTTACGAAAATAACCACTATGAAGTACATGGTGTGTGCGTGCGTGTGCATGTGTTTGTGTGTGTGTATGCGTGCGTGCGTGCATGCTTGTGCGTGTTTAAAAAACATAAATTACAAGATTGAGAATTTCATAAATACCATGGGCAATAGAAATAAAGTATAGGCACATCTGGTAATCTGGAGATGTACACTGTCACTTTCAGCTCTGTTCATCCAGCAAGCAAAAACCTTGTTGAATGGCATTATTTGGAAAACTTATTAATCCCATTTGAGAACTGGTATGTTATTTTAATACAGTAAGATTTTGTTCACTGTTTCAGTGTGGCCCACTGCATTTGTATCCACATTTTGTTTATGGAAATTAATTGCTTGAGATGGTAGGAACTGCATGGCAATGGACAATCCATTTTTGTACTTTTTAACTCGCTGTTGTAAATTGTACCATAATGGCTGCTTTGAGTACCTCTGAGATGCCTTCATACATCCATGCAGATTAGCTTATCAAGTTATATCCATTGTTGAATGTGATTGGTTTCAATATGTCACAGGTTCCAGACACACCGTTGTGTTGAACACATAACAAGAATGCAGTGGGTATTCAGGATATTAAAATATAACGTATTGAAAAGATAATAATATTTTATGTTCGGGAGTATTGCTGACCATAGAGGGGATGTCATAGCTGCATATGCAGGGTCCAGCAGAAATAGTAAAGTGTTTTGATATTTTAATTATGCACTTCTCCACTGGGGTACCATGGCATTTTAACTAAAGCATTGACCTTCAGCGTTAGTCGACTTGAAGAGTTGGGGAGTTAAAGAACGTGCTGTGGAACTTTTTATCCAGATGGGTTCCATTGTGGAGACTCAGTGCTGATTTCACTGTGAAATGAATTGACTGGAAGCTCAATTTCTAAATGCAGTCCATCACTGGGTAAGGAGGTAACATGAAGAAGGCTCTGCCATGTGTAACGAAGTTACGCTATCAGCTGTCCTCATTTCACATATTCAGGAACATTGCCTGAATGTTGGCATCCATCAGCCATGGTCTGAGGCGATCTGGAAGTAAGCACACTCCAGCATTAGGCTTCTCTGACAGGAGTGTTGAGTGCATCATACATAATGACCTGAATCTTCACCATACAAATTGCAAATTGTGCATTCTTTGAGTGATCAGGACAAAGAGGTACACTTACTAATTTTTTGTCAGTTTCAGGGAATATTGGCAGAAAATCCAGAACTGCCGAACAACCTTCTGATGAATGATGAGGCACATTTTCATTTGCATTGCACAGTTAATGAGCAGAACTTTTGATAATGGTCAGCTGCAAATCCTCATAAACTTCACCTTTGTCCCTTTTATGACCCAGAAGCTACACTTTGGTGTGCTGTTTGGTCCAGAGGAGTCATTGGACCCTACTTCTTTGAGGATGAAGATGGACAAGCTATCACACTCACATCACAATATTACACAGAGATGATCAATGAATTTCTAGCCCCAAAGCTTCCACCTAACCATAACTTGGGGTTTCAACAAGATGGTACTATGGCCCACACGGCATGGCTGCACTTCTCCATTTCTTTTCACAGTGGGTGGTTTCTTGTTTCGGTGATGTGCAATGACCTCATTCGACAGCCCTGACAGCACCTGACTTTTTTTTTGTGGGGTTATTTGAAAAGTAAAGCATACAGTAGATGCCCTTTAGACTTAAATGCACTCAAACAAGCAGTGTGAGACAAAATAATCATCATCATTTCAGAAAAACACTTCAAGAAGTTTTGTGCAGCTTGTCCAGTCATGCACCTGTGCATTCAGGAGGGTGGTGGCCATCTAAAAGGCATTGTACACCATAAATGAAACAATGTGAAAACCAATTAAAGCATACTAGTAAATTGAAACATGCCAAAATTGTCATTAATTATCGAAGTCATTTATTCACCAAAAATGCACAAGTGATTGTCTTAAAAACAATATTAAAATTTACGTTAAAATAGCTCCTACATGTTTCGGTGCAGTCACACCATCTTCAGGGAGCTCATTATCCGTGCTTGCTAAAGTTACACTTTGTTAAAATAGTAAATTATGGTACATCGGTGTTTGATTAATTTGATGGTTATGTGGCTGCATATATTAGTAGGTCCTGGTTGCTGTATATCTGTGTTGCACTGCTCAGTAGTAAATAGAACTGTACAGTGAATTTTTTATATTGTTTTTGTTACATCACTTTCTTATTAAGAAATATACTTATCTTTGTATGATTCAGATATCCTTTGCTTCTGATTGTACTCTGTTTTTGATAGGTACCTTTAATGTGTTATCTAATTTCAGCTGTTTTAAGTGTTGGCCCTCCAAAGTATCCCAGTTCTGCACCTAAAGCAACAGATTGGGATCGTGTTGTTGGGGATATTACCAAACAAGAAGGGGATGAAAATCCAGAAGGGGATGCTGCTCTTAATGCATTGTTCCAGAAAATCTATTCCCAGGGATCTGATGAAGTCAAGAGAGCTATGAATAAATCATTTGTAAGTTCAGGTTTTCTCTGTGTAAAGAATTTGTGTGTTTTGTACAGAAATTCCAATCAAAGTTGTGTAGTTTTGTTTACCAAAAGACCAAACAAGCATACACATTCTTAGTTCATTTAACACCGGTTTCTCAAATACCACACAAGAGGCAGTTGTTGTTTGTTTCAAGCTAATATTCTGGTGTTGCGTGGAGTGGTTGAGAAAAATCCAAGATACTGGAATATTTGTCCCTCAGTCAGGCCTTGAAACTGGGACTTTTTGAACACATAACAGTTTTGCATTATAGTGTATAGGCATCTTAAATTAGTTACACTTTATTTGAATACTAATATGGTGCAGATTTTTGTTTCAGCACTCCAGGTTGTGTGTTGTTTTGTTTTAGTACTATAGATTGTGTCATGTTTTGTTGAAGAGTTGTAGATGGTTCAGCCCTTAGTTTCAGCATGACAAATGGTGTGGGCCTTTGTTTCTGCACTACACATAGTTCAGCTTTGTGTTTAAGCACCACTTGTGTGTTTTTTTTTTCTTGCCTGTATTACAGAAGGTGCTGCTGTTTCAGCACTGCAGGTGGTTCAACTTTTCATTTCAGTACTACATCCAGTACAGCTGCTTCAGCACTAAAGATGGGGCAGCCTTTTATTTTCCGTATTATGGATGATGTAGGTTTTGGGTTCAGGCTGGTGCAGCTTCTTGTTTCAGTGCTACATATGGTACAACTTTTTGTTTAAGCACTTCAGATGATAGGGGTTTCGTCCATCTGTTTAATGAGAAATGTAACTGCACCACAGATACTACTGATTTGTATCTTGACATGATGCTGCTGTGTGGTCACATTTACAATTCTGAAGGAGATACTGTTATACAAAACATCATGGAGATTTGCTGCAGCATTGCAAAAGACAGTTATTTTTCAATGCAGTCTCCAACTTTGTCCCAGTCTTCTTCCTTTAAACAGGAGCATGTATTCCCAGTGCGTAAAAGTTGCTCTTCTTCCTCTGCAGCCACTGGCACTCAGTGTTCTGCAGGGCCTCATTATTGGCATAGTGGTGGCCTCACAGGCTTTTTTTGACCAAACAAGTGATAATCTGGTGTAGTGACATCAAGACTAAATGACACGTGGCAACACTGTCCGTCCAAAATTTGTAATGGCATCTGTGGTGCACACACTTGATCCTGAACTGACTACTAGCTTCCTCTGGATGACAGTCTGCCCATATACACATCTCAAGAAGCAAAGCTTCCTCAAGCTTTTTTTTTTTTTTTTTCAAAATCTCAGTTTGCTTCCTTCCCTTCCTTCCTTCCTTCCTCTCACCTTCCCACCCTCCCTTCCCTTCCTTCCTTCCTTCGCCATTTATGTGTGTAGTGAATAGACAAAAACCGCCAGTGAGGATATGCATTGGTATGGGACTTCCACCCACTCTAGCAAGTGATCAAAGATATTTCAGTTCTCTTCTGTCATTGAATATCAGGCCTCAGATGCCATGAAGTGTTATGGCAAATCCCAGTTTTAAAGAGAAGTGAATATTTTTCTGTGGTAAATGTATTATGAAAATAATATTTCTTCAGAGACCACTTCCAGTCACTATGAGAAACACTCATGTAGCCAGACTGGAGAATACATTCTGTAGGTGGTGCTTGTTAACAATATTTTCAGTCCATCTTTCATTATATCAGAATTCTCAAATAAGAGAACAACACTACTTACAGAGCATTCTCAGTTATCCACTGGGGCAAATATCTATGCAGTAGTCATTAAATATGAAAGCTTCTACATTTGCAAATGCAGACATCTTAAGAAGATTTTATGTTATACATTTTCCTTGCACCTGTATTACATGTACTAGTATTTATTACCAACTTGTTGCACAATATTTGTACTTGTAATTTTTACAGGGTATTCGTTCATAGCCTCACATGAAGTATGTGAACCTGATCTCGTGACTCATTTCAATTGGAGAAATGTCAATAACACAGATGTTTGAACACAGCTTACCACATCAGTGCCTAATTAAAACTATTCTGTGTTCTATCTAATTATAAACTGATTTTAAGGATTTTTGTATAATTTTAATTATATGTAGACATTGATATATAAAATCCACCACTTTTGCATAAGTTACCACATGACCTGTGTATATCAAAGCTAATTGTTAGCTCCCTAAAGATGACCAAGAACTATGGCCAAAACATGTCGGAGCAATTTTTAATAACAAATACAAATAGCGTGCAACAAGATTGTAATAACTATTATATCATAACTATACTTGGCCGCTTACCATGGCTGCACCGAATTTTGGCTATTCCATTGAGTGTGGAATGGACAGAAAAGGGGTGAAGGTGACAGGGAGTTAGGTGGTTGACCCTTGTCAGAATGTGTGTTATGCCACAATTGCAAGATACCTTGAATCATTTCTATTCCAATGTAATGTGCTTCATTTACTGCAGCAGCATTAGAGATAAGTATATGAACCAGACGTGAAATTGCTGAAAAGTGGATTGTTCCTGTTTCTAGATTGTTGTGTATCTTTTCCCCTTCATTAACGTGAATAATAGGATTATGTTGCACCATACTTATTCCATATTTTATTGATGTCTGCAGCAAGAATCAGGTGGAACTGTTCTTAGCACCAACTGGAAAGAAGTGGCACGAGAAAGAGTTGAGGTGAAGGCACCAGATGGAATGGAATGGCGTAAGTGGGAACAGTGAGGAAGAATTACGTTTGATGCTGGGATTATGTAGGTTTCCTTGATGATGTATGTATGTTTGTATGTATGCTGCTTTTTCTGCTAGCTAGGAAAGAAATAAAATATTACATATTAAGATATACAACCTGTTATATAACTTTTACATTATGTGACATTGGTAATTGTCATGAATATAAAAATTTGCCAGTATTTAATGATGGTTTGATTATGCATGTGTGTTTCAAGTATGGTAATACAATACTTAACAGTGTGTTGACAGTTGGTATTTGTAAATTTAACTATTAAATTAATTCTACTATTTTTGTTATTTTGTTGATGTGATGCAAATTGTATGGCAATAAAACTTGTAAATATTTATTTTTTGTGTACTGTTTGCTCTAGGTGTTTGAGGTTTTCCGTTAGCTTCAGATTCCTTGCACTGCTTTTACGAGCTGGTATTTTAAGGTTGGTTGAAGGACTTCACTCTTGGGGTAAGTTGCACAGCATATATCATTACAAACATCAGGAAACAGTTACCCAACCACACTGTGCAACAACTCAAAGGACCTGCTTTCTCAGTTAAAAAAAGAAAAGTATTGCAACTAATAAAATCTTTCAGCTCTGTGTCATTACCAGTGGGTAAACAGCAAGCTTCCCACTTGACCTAGCTATATTTTTCACTGTACTATTCCCCTTCCCCCCTCCCCCCTCTCTCTCTCTCTCTCTCTTGCGTGTTGTGCAAGGGACAAGAATTATAGCTGTTATTATCATTGTTTCACTTACGTTTAATTAGGGAGCTCTCACACTGGACAGTATGTAAGATATGATAGCGATATGGTTATCAAATGATATGACTACCTCTGGTTTCAATTGGCACCCCGCGAACTGAAGACCACACAATAATGGTATGTTTATGACAGGCAGATGCAATATGATGATGGCTCAGCATGCTGTCATCCTTTGTTCAGTCACAGTTATATCAACACAGGTGCATGATCTGTGCCACAAAAGGTGGAAGTATGCCAGGCTTCACAGTTCTGTGCTTGGTTATGTATACGTGAGTGCAGGAGCAGATATTAAACTTGTGGAACTTGTTGGGGAACACACCATTTTGTGTGACTACAAAGATGCTGATTGTACAGTACAGGAAAACATTAATCTGGGAAAACACCAGGATAATATTACATGAAACAGGTAAGTCAATTTATGGTTGAATGTATAGAAATTGGTTTAAAAACATTACGTAGGCTTGCTTTCATGGATACTAAAATATTGTTTTTGTTGCAGTTTATGTCAGGTTCATACATCAGAGTGGAAGGCCTCTAATGTGCAAGGTCCACATTTTGTTGTATTTATAGCATTGCCATCATGTTGCGTTCAGACTGCCAATAGCATCATCCTGTGTGAGAGCAGCTCGCAGACAACGGAGCAGTGGGAAAGCTGGTTTTTCCAGTTCCCAGAGCAAGTAATGACAATGGCTGCCCCTAAGAAAAATTATGACCTTTGCAAAATCACAATTACTTGCTGAAATTACTCCAATTTTACTTAAATAATTAACAATGTTTTGAGTGCGAAGAATCACATTTTTTGTTTTGAAATATTTGTTTTGCTGTATCTTGTACCCTGCCACCTAAGGCAGCCATACAATGCACCCCCCCCCCCCCCCCCCCCCCCCCCACCACCCTGGGGAAACTACCAAACTCCCGTCCCCTTTTTTTTTTTTTCATAATAGTTTTAAGAGAGGGAGAGAGAAAAAAAAAGGGGAAGAGGGGTCTTTGTGGTTCTTACCAGGGTGGGGGGGGGGGGAGGGGGGGGGGGGGGGGTGCATTGTATGGCTGCCTTAGGTGGCAGGGTACAAGA
>Ga0131853_10027443_pt1 | contig 10219 bp, 15 predicted proteins | sample TergutLab28metaG_FD_92764 | JGI IMG/M metagenome (GOLD analysis project Ga0131853, IMG submission 92764) | Labiotermes labralis P1 segment gut microbial communities from Petit-Saut dam, French Guiana - Lab288 P1 (version 2) (version 2) | ecosystem: Host-associated > Arthropoda: Insects >... | reverse complement strand
TGCTCGGTGGCGGTTTCTTCCATCACCACAGGTGCAGCACACGCGGCAAGCAAAACCAGCACCAACAACAACGCGAAAATTTTTCTCATAACTTGTCCCGTCTATCATCATCTTTTGCTGTAGCAATTATAACACAAAACAGGCAAAAGCGCAACAATAATTTAGGGGCGGATTTTCATCCATCCCTGCGGTTCGTCATGGTAACTGTTGCTCCAATGTGAGCGTTGGCGTGCGTTCATATCGCGCAACTGAGTGTCCCGCCGCACGCAGCTCGCGGGTGAGCAACGCCGACTTCTCAAGCGGAATCCACGGCAGCTCGCGTTCTTGCAGCAATGGCAAAATATCATGGGCAAAGCGTTCGCAAGTGTTGTCAAACAGCAGTAGCACGGCATGCCCGGGCAGGCTGGTCTGACGGCGCAGCGCGGCCACTAAATCAGGCTCACCCAACACGGCATAATCGCCATCCAATAAATAGTCGAGGTCGTCTTCAAGTTGTCGCAGCGAAACTGCTGCGGGGTACTCACCCCCAACGATGCGATAAACGATAACAGGCAATGCCTGTGCTCGCGGCGAATATGGCGCAGCAACGGTAACACTGCGCGTGCCAATGCCGATGAGTGCCGTCATCATCAGCAGCGCGCAGATAAGCACAAATCGTGTGGCTTTGGTTAGGCGAATAATCATGTGCACACCCCCTATGGTCGTATATGCGCGGGGGCGGCTTGGCTATGCGTGTGAAAATCGCTGTGCTAAACATGGCGCAACTTTTTCGCGGGAGATAAAGCAAAACGCGCCCACATAGTGTGAGTGCGTTTGTCTGCAGGCATTGCCCGTGGTGGAGAGTAGCGGGGTCGAACCGCTGACCTCTTGAATGCCATTCAAGCGCTCTCCCAACTGAGCTAACCCCCCACGGTGTTATCTATTATACCACACCCATTAGTGCTTGTCAAGATTTTTCTTGCATTTTTTTCACCGGGGTGATACAATGGATATAATGCAAAAATGAAGGGATGAAGGCATGTCATTTCAACTGCGCGCAACCGGTATCTTGATTGAAAACCGCAAGCTGCTTTTGGTTAAGCAAAGCGTAAGCCCGGGGCGAACATGGTCGCTGCCGGGTGGCCGCGTTGAGGCAAGTGAAACCCTCGAGCAAGCTGTGACGCGCGAAATGCTGGAGGAAACCGGCCTGCAAACTAAAGTGGAAAAGCTACTTTATCTATGTGATAAACCCGACAGCACGCCTCCAGTGTTACATATCACTTTTTTACTCAGTCGAGTCGGTGGTGAAGTCACGTTGCCAAACAATGCGCATGACCAAAACCCAATTCATGATGTAGCGTTTGTGGCATTTTCTGCGTTGCGCGATTACGGTTTCTCTCAAACCTTCATCGACCTGTTGGAAAACGGCTTCCCGCATGCGGGAAGCTACATGGGCGACAAGAAAAACATTGGGCTATAGGGGTCTAGAAAAAATCATGCCAAACCAATTCACCAAAACACAGCTTGATGATGCGCACCGCGCGTTGTTGTCAACGCTGCAAAAGTGTGAGAAAATCGACCTGGCAAAGCAAGTCCCAGCACAATGCACATTGCTCAAACGTCGCATTGCTGCACTGCAATTAGCCTTGGCGTTGATTGAGAAAGAGCTAAACAGCACCGAGGAGCAACCATGAACACAAAAATTTTTCTAGCCTCAGATAAGTACGTTGACTTCACAACGGACATCATTCAAGCGAAAGCTGCCCAATTATTTCGTGGCATTATCGATGACACACAAAAGGCGCGCATTGCCTTTGCATTTGTGCGCGACGAAATCTCTCACTCGTTTGATATCAATGCGAAAATCATCACGGCAAAAGCTTCTGACGTTCTGCTGCACCAAACCGGCATTTGCCACGCCAAAGCAAATCTGTTGGCGGCGCTGTTGCGCTCTGCAGGTGTTCCCACTGGCTTTTGCTTTCAGCACATCACGCTCATGGATGACGACTCACAGGGCTATTGTGCGCATGCTTACAACGCCGTATGGTTGCACGAACGCTGGATAAAAGTAGATGCACGTGGCAACAAGTCAGGCGTAAATGCGCAGTTTTCACTCGACAATCCAGTGCTGGCGTTCCCCTGTCGGGTGAAGTATAACGAGTTTTTCTGGCCAGGCATTTACGCAAAACCACACGCCGAAACCATGGCTATGTTGGAGCTGGCAAACTCGTTGGATGATATTATCAAGCATATCCCAGACAAGATAGCTTTGGCGCCGGATGCGCAAGAGCATGCATAAATGCTTAACAGAAAGGTAGCCCCCCATGAACACACTCATTTTATACGCCACCAAGCACGGCGCAACCGCCGAAATCGCCCGCCGCATCGCCGATAAGCTAGGCGGCGCAACCCTGCACAATTTAGCTGACGGCGGCGTGCCCAACTTAGCCGATTATGATGCTGTCATCATTGGCAGCGCGGTTTATGCAGGCATGTTGCGCAAAGAGGCCAAGGTATTGTTGTCTGCGCATGCAGATGCGCTGCAGCAAAAGCGGCTGGGTTTGTTCGCCAGTGGTTTGCTGCCTGCTGAGGAACAAAAAATCTTTGCCGACAATGTGCCGCCGCAACTGCTTGCGCATGCAAGCTCGGCCATGTTGCTTGGCGGCGTGTTTGACCCGACCAAAGCAAACTTTGCCGAGCGCATGGTAATGAAAGTGGTGGCCAAGCATTCCGGCGTGGTGAACACGATTGATGGCGATAAAATTGTAGCATTTGTGCAGGCGGTGACATCGTGACTAATGAGCGCGTTTTTAATATGAAATTCGCTGTGGTCTACCCGTTGTACATGCAAAAAGCGCAGCGTAAAGGTCGCACGCAGCAAGAAGTGAACGAGGTCATATGCTGGCTAACAGGTTATGATAAACCGGGCTTGCAAGCACAGCTTGTGGCTGAGGCAACCTTTGCGCAGTTTTTTGCCAACGCGCCGCAGATTCACCCCAATGCGGTGAATATCACAGGTGTCATTTGCGGACACCGTGTGGAAGAAATCGCCGACCCACTCATGCAAAACATTCGTCGGCTAGACAAGCTGGTGGATGAACTGGCCAAGGGCAAGGCAATGGAGAAAATCTTGAGGAGCTAGCATTTGACCTAGGTCAAACTTTGTGATATAATTAAGTAATGAAAAAATCTACATCTACACTTTATACCGTGGCCGTGCTGTTTTGGCTGGCGCTGTATGCCTATGTCCCTTTTGTTGCGCCCTATGCCGAAAGCATGCACGCAAGTTATCGGCTCATCGGTCTCATCGCTGGTACCTATGGCCTTGTGCAAATGCTCATTCGGTTCCCGTTGGGCATCTTGTCAGATAAATGGCAAAAGCGCAAGCTGTTTATTCAAGCAGGGTTGTTGTTCGCAACCGCAAGCGGCCTGGTGGTGTTCGTGTTGCCTCACCCTGTCACGCTGCTGATTTCTCGCAGTTTTGCAGGGGGTACGGCAGCTACATGGGTGGCTTTCACCATCTTGGGCGCAAGCTACAGCAACAACACCATGCAAGTCATCGGCAGACTTAACGCTGCCGCAGGCGTTGCCAAAGTGGTGGCATTTGTGCTCGGCGGCGCAATTGCGGAATGGTTGGGTGTGCGCCATGCGTTTTTGGTGGGCGGGCTGGCAGGCCTGGCGGGTTTGCTGCTGAGCTTTGCCATGCAAGAAAAAACAGCCGCCCCCGGTAAGCAAGCCCCTAAGCTGTCCATCTTGCTTGGTGTCACCCGCAACCCGCAGTTGCTGTGCACGGCCGTGTTGGCCATTGTTTCGCAGTTTATTCAATTTTCCACCGTGTTTGGCTTTTCGCCCATGCTGGCCACGCGCTTTGGTGCACAAGCCTATCATTTGGGATTGCTGGGGTTGGTGGCCGCCATTGCTATCGTCATCATTTCGCCGCTGATGAATAAATTTGCTCGCTGGCTAGGCATTGCTCCAACATTGGTCGGTGCATTTTTGCTTGCCGCACTGGGCTGCGCAGGGCTGGCGCTTAGCCAAACACTGTGGCATGTGTTTGTTGCACAATTCATCATTGCGCTGGGCGCATCGGGGTTGATGGCACTGCTGATGGCACTGGCCATTCGCAATATTGCTAACGAAATCCGCGCCACAGCCATGGGTTTTTTCCAGGCGGTGTATGGACTTGGTATGTTTATGGGGCCGTTTATCATCGGCTGGGTCAGCCAGCAATTCACACTAGCTGCCGCTTTTATACTTGCCGCCATGGCAGGTCTGCTGGGCGCAACTTTATCTGTGCTATTTTGCAAAAAACGTTTCATTAAGGAAGACGATGCATGACACACACATTCCAACCTCGCGGCATTTGTCCGCGCCGCATTTCTATTGAACTGGACGGTGAAACCATCACCCGCGTGCACTTTGAGGGCGGCTGCGACGGCAACCTCACCGGCATTGCCAATCTGGTGCAAGGCATGAATGCTCGTGATGTCATCACCAAATTTGCAGGCACTCGTTGCGGCTCGCGCAAAACTTCGTGTCCCGACCAACTTGCGCAGGCATTGGAAAAAGCGCTAAACCAAGAATAAAAGGAGCACCCATGACCCTCGGCATGCCAACGCTTATTGAGCTGAAAACCCTTGATGAAAACATAGCCCTGTGCCGTAGCTTGGGGCTTGATTTCATTGAGTTAAACATGTGCTTGCCGCAATATCAACACTTAGCGCAATTGGCCAAACCGCAAGGAATATTTTATACCGTGCATTTGGATGAAAACCTCAACCCCTGCGACTTCAATCACCGCATTGCACAGGCCAGCACAGATATTATGCTCGATACCATTCAGGCCGCAAAACAGCTTGATATCCCGGTGCTGAACATGCACCTGAACACCGGCGGGCACTTCACCTTGCCGGACAGAAAAGTATATCTGTATGACGAATTTGAAGCGGAATATCTGCATAAGTTGGCAGCGTTTCGCGATGCCTGCACGGCGGCAATCGGCGGCGCAAATATCAAAATTTGTGTGGAAAACGGCTATGGCCGTCCATCTTTCGCACAAAAAAGTCTAGATACTTTGCTGCAAAGCCCGGCTTTTGCGCTCACGTTTGACATTGGCCATAACGCAGCGGACGGCTTTGTGGATGAACTCGTTATTTTGCAGCGGACAAGTCGCCTGCACCACATGCATATTCACGATGCACGCGAGCAGGATAACCATCTTGTGCTGGGCGAGGGTGAGCTGGATTTAGCAAAATATCTTGCTATGGCGAAACAATACGGTTGCTGCTGTGTGCTGGAAGTGAAGACCGCGCAAGGGCTGCGGCAAAGCCTTCAATGGTATGAAAAATAAAAACGAGCGGAATTTCTTCCGCCCGTAAGAGCTTATAGGAACGATAGAGTATACCCAATAGCAAGTACTGTGCCAATAATAGATACAATTAATCCAGCAGTGCGCAACCCTTTTGCGCCTTTGCTGCCGGCAGCTGCCGCCAACGCAATGCCTGCCACACCAAACACCACATCAAGAAATGGCACAAGAACAACCATCGCCAACACACCAAGAATAATCGATATCACGCCCATCACCGTGCCGGCATTATTTTTGGCAGCAGGTTGTGTCCATGGTTGTTGCTGTGCCCATGGCTGTTGCGGGGGTTGTTGTTCCCAAGGTTGTTGGTTGAATTGATTGGGTTGTTGTGCCGCGGGGGCTTCGGGCAATGCTGCGCCACAGGCAGTGCAGTTTTTGTGCCAGTTTTCTGCGCGGTTGCCGCAATACGAACAGTTCATAAAAATCTCCTCCAGTGATATGTTTAGCATGGTCATTATAGCATAATATGTGAAAAAAGTCAAGAAAGAAACTTCCGCACAAAAAATGCTTGACAACATCGCCGAAATAACATATAATACATAGTCGGACGGGGTGTGGCGAAGTTTGGTATCGCGCTTGGTTCGGGAGCGGAAATGCCAAATTTTGCAACAACCGACAATACCATAGTTTAATAAATTTTTCGGGCTTGTCCTTGACTATCAAGGGTTTGTCCGTTTTTTTGTTGCGACAAAATACGGCTTGACCGCTCCAAAATGGACAAAAAACCTTTCTTGGTTAAACCTCAATTTTTCGCATAGCCAAGCGATATTTTTTCATATCTATCGACTGGAAAGGTGTGAAATTGTGGAGAGAAAAAAGATTGTAACCATTATGCCAAGAGGCGAGAAAATGCTAGAAGAAGCGTTTGAACAGTTTGTTCAATCAAAGCGGGTAAAGGCTGATTAAGAAGCCGAATATAAAAACATGTAATTTTGCAGAGCTTAGAAATTGGGCATTGCCATTCGTGTGGCAATGCCCTTAATCACACTTAAATATATTCGACCCCTACAATGCTAATATCCCCATAGCGTTTGCCCTGTGGCACATCATTCACTGCATAAATCCGCTTAACAAACCGCACAAGAAATTGCCTTTTTTCTGTGGCAGTCAGTACATTCCAATGTTGTTTTAAGTCTGCTACAATATCTTCTTTCTTTAGTGTTGGTTCTTCTTCCTCAGAAAGTTCAAGCCCAGCCAATGCTTGCTGGATAACTTCCACATCTCCCGCAATCTGTTTTTTCATTGCCTTGTAGCTATCAAAATCAATTTCATTGCGGACATACAATTGCATAACTTCTTTTTCTCTGCGTTTTAGCTGTTGTTGCTTTTCTTGATACGCCTGTATAGCCTGCTTGGTTTCCTGCATTACTTGTTGTTTTCGGTTCAAGTCTAATGCCTCAACTTCGCTGAACTCCTCTATATTAGCAATGTAGTCGCTGAACGCTTGCTCTGTTTGCACATGCCTCATGGAGCTTGCACTGCATACGCCAAATCTTTTGCCTGTGCAAGTGTAACGCTTTTTGCCCTTGCTGGTGTGCGTATACATTCGTGATCGGCACGTAGCACACCGCAAAAAGCCTGTAAAGTAAGAATCTTCTTTGGGTTGATTGGTTGGTGCTGTCCTTTTATTATTTGAAATAATTCTTTGGACTTCTTCAAACAATTCCACGGATATAATTGGCTCATGCAAGCCGTCACATACTACCGCATTTTTCTTGTCTTTCACATGGTAGCGTACTTTTCCTATGTAGGTTGGGTTGGTGAGAATACCTTTAACTTGGTAGTTCGTCCATATGCAATTTTCTTTTGTCGGCACACCTCGCAAGTTGAGTGCCCTTGCTATTGCACTAATCGACATGCCTTGCCGTAAATACATCTCATAGACTTCTTTAACGATGATAGCTTCTGCTTGGTTAATTGTCTGTATTTCCTGCCCTTTGGGTCTGTCGTAGCCATAGCAAATACGCCAACTTGCAAGGGTATAGCCCTCACGCACTTTGCGTTCGTTTCCAAGTTTCACACGTTCCACAATGTTTTCACGTTCAAACTCTGCAAAAATACCAATGATTTTCAAGAACATTCTGCCCGAAGCTGTATGCGTATCTATACTTTCCATTAAGGAATTAAACGCACAATCATGTTTGTTGAACAACTCAACAAGATATAGCAAGTCTGATGTGCTTCTTGTTAATCGGTCAATCTTGAACACAAGCACGTTTTGTACATGCCCTGCTTTGATGTCTGCAATCAGCTCATTGATTGCAGGCCGCTGGGTGATGTTCTTGCCACTGATACCCTCATCAATATAAATCTTGAAAATAGTCCAATCCTTGATAAGGGCATAGTCTTTTAGCTTTTGCTCCTGTCCCCGAATAGAGAAGCCCTCTTGGGCTTGTTCTTCTGTGGATACCCGCACATAAATTCCTGTTTCCACTTAACCGCTCCTATCTGTTTGGTCAGATAGGGGGCTTTTGGTTTCGCTTTGTTTTTCTTTCGCCAGTCTTGGGATAGAAGTATGCAGGAAAAATTCAAGCATTTCCAGTTGCAATTGTTTTGGCAATACAATTTTCTCTTGCTTAGCTTCACCCATGCACTCACCCCATCACTTCATTTATCCTATACCTATGAAATAACTTGGAAAGATAAAACAAAACTAGCGTAAGCACTCACACTTTCCGCTGGATTGTTTATTTGAAGTTCTGTATCTCCTGTGCTGATGGCGGCGAAAAGCCATCTGCGCAACGGCCGCCCATTGGTGATTTGTCTGGCCAGCAACGATGCACTAGGGTTAAACCTGAAGAACATTGGCACATTGCTGAACACGAAAAACGTGTACTTCGTGCCGTTTGGGCAAGATGCCCCCTCCGCCAAGCCTAACTCCCTTGTGGCGAACGTAGATTTGCTGGGCGAGGCCATGCAAGCAGCGCTGGAGGGGCGACAAATTCAGCCGGTAATCAATTAAATAAACACACGCACCCGCGCAAACAGGTGCGTGTTTACTTATTTTATCCTATATCCCTAGGAACGCTAGCCCAAACAAAAGCAGTTGCAACGGGAACGTCAGTATTTCCAGCACCCAATGCACGCCTGTGCGCAACCATGTCCACGGCATCGCATTTAGGATAACCGCATAAATCGGTGCCAACCACGTAACAAATCGCCAAAACCAGTTGTTGTTCACTTGCATATGTGCGAACATAGTAACCGTGAAACCCTCACCGTCATATCCCCACAAAATGGCCTCGCGCAAGCTTGCCCAAAGGGAATTGTTCGCAAAATCAATTGGCGTTGGGCTTTGCCAAAAATCAATGCTTCGTTCTATGCCGCAATCAGTCACAACTACCAAGCGATGTACAATCGTGGTGTTCATTAACAAGTTAGATGCAATGTTATACCATCGAAATTCCACGCTACCTGAACGTTCATACGTCAACGAGATTTGTTCCCATTCGTTTTCTTCAACATCAAAAACCCACCAAGATGTCTGCCAATCTGTGTTAGAGGAAACAGTCATCAACAATGTGCGTGTGTTCCATTGAATATTCCGACTTTCCAGCTCAACGTACAAAAAAGGCTCGGTTTCGTCCGCTGTTTCTACGGCTGCAATGGGTATAGCTAAGTCAAGTTCAAATGCTGTGCCAACCATCGCAAATCCTAACGCAAGCACAACAATCGCCAACAGTACGCTTAAAATCTTCTTCATACCATCAATCCTTTCAGGTTATATATCAATATTATAACACAATGCACCACGCTTGTCCAGCTATTTCTTCCGCCACGCCCCAAACACAAACCACACCGCCCCCGCAAGGCTCAGCCCAAAGGGCGCCGCCACCCAAAGATTATCCCGCACAAATTGCCACACCGCACGGAATGCATCGGGCTGCCATAGCAGCACCGCACCCACGGCCACGGCTCCCGCGCAACACAACAGCACCGCCCCGGCAGCAATATCCTTCGCACGGGCAGCAAGGGGATGGATATCGGGACAAGCCACATCAACAGCGGCTTCAATGGCCGTGTTGAAAGCCTCAGCAGCCAGCACAAACATATTGGTGAGCACGAGCATTGCCCACTCGCCCCGCGTGAGGGTGAACCACCCCGGCACGGCCAAAAAGGCGTACATGTACGCCGAAATGACCAGGTGAATGCGGAAGTTTCGCTCGCGCAGGCACAGGGCAAGGCCGCGTGCGGCGTAGTGGAATGAGTGAAGAAAAGATTTCATGACAGCTCCTTCTAGCTGGGCGAAACTTCATTAAACCAAAACATCGGCCCATGTTGCGGGTAGGCATTGTTTACAACCAACACAAAATAGCGCTGCACGCCCTCACTGTCGGTAAAAGTCAAGCCTGCATTGGGCAACGTGCCCGCCCCGCGGTAGTTTTGCAGCAATAGCGTTGACCCCACTGCAAGCAAGCCGGCAATTTCTTCCCCGCGCTCCGGCGTAATCCGCAAATCATCGTCATATAATGGCATGAACAAGGCCAAGCTGTGCATGTCAATTTCAGCGCGCACGAGCAAATTTGTCCCCTCCTCCGATGATAGTTCGACTACCACATCAGCAGGTGTGTTGGCAGGCACCACTTCGGCAGTCAGCGTGGTTTGTTCATACACAGCAGTGGTGGCTTGCGTTACAGTGGTAGGTTCTTGTGGCACACCAGCCGCTCGCCATTCTCCAGTTCCGGTGTGAATCTTGCCATCGATGAAAGTGAAACGGTAAGTGAATTCGCCGCCCCCTCCGGCAACGTCATCCGCTGCAACCACTGTTTCAACAAAAGCACGATTGCCATCTCGCCCAGTTAGAGTGTGCACAGCCGTGCTCCAATCCGGGCGCGCCGACCATTCGGATTGGATAAAGACGAACAGTTCGCC
>Ga0131853_10027442_pt1 | contig 10220 bp, 10 predicted proteins | sample TergutLab28metaG_FD_92764 | JGI IMG/M metagenome (GOLD analysis project Ga0131853, IMG submission 92764) | Labiotermes labralis P1 segment gut microbial communities from Petit-Saut dam, French Guiana - Lab288 P1 (version 2) (version 2) | ecosystem: Host-associated > Arthropoda: Insects >... | reverse complement strand
TGGGGCGCCAAGCTGAACCGCCGCAACGTTAAAGCCTATTGCGGTACTTGGGTTGGAATCGGTAAATGCGCCAGTCCCAACTGCCACTACTGTTATTGCATGATTACCAAGACCAAGAGCAATTCTTGGAACGTCAAAGAAAAGATTGCTGGTCGAACCAAAGTAATTTCCGTCAGCATAGATTCTGTAACTATCTGCATTTAGCACAGAACTCCACGATATGCGATTTCCCGCAAGTGATGTCACAGGTGTTGTTAGCTGTCGGCTATATGTGAACTCGAACTGCGCCCAAGTACTCATAAGCACCCAATAATCACCTATAAACTGTATCGAGATTGTATATGTGTTGCCCTGTGTTAAACCCAAGTCTGCTGGAGTAAATGGATCCCAGAAATCGACCCATCCGCCGCCTTGAACATCAACACGAATTGGCTCCCACGTTGAATTTTGTATTGAGATAAAGTGCATGTCTCTTCCGTTCCACATGAACTGACCATGCTCGTCCAAGCGAAGGTTAGTGATTTCAAGTTCTAAAGCGGTTAAGAAAAATGATTCCGTAACCCCCATACCTGAACTTGCGTAAGTTTTATAGTCACCAATTATCCTTATACCTAACGCGACATTTTGTGAATTAATGCCCCAATTCCACATCAACGAGGGAGAGAAAAAGTAATAGTAATGACCGCCCCTTTGCTCTACATCAATCCCAAACGAATTACAACGAAGAACCCTTGTGCCGTTAATTGTTTGATAACGAAGTGAATCGACTTGGTGCCAATCTCCCCATAGGAAAACATAGAAATCAAAACCCATTGAGTTTCCGGGAGCCATGAAGCGCAGAACATGTCCCTCCTGAAGCTCGACCGTGACCTGAGGGGGTGCATGAGATGGCAATGTGATTTGAGTGATTGCATTTATATCTAAAACTTCTGTTGTGCTTGCAAGGTATCTATGACTTGTGCAACGTACTCGGATTCTGAAATTTTCTAACGTAAACCAATTATGTGTCTCTATGTTAAAGACTGTATTATTTAATTCAGTATGCCAAACAATACCTGATTCGTCCATAAGGTCATACCAAAGCCAACTTGATGTTGTAGGAACCGCATCCCAAACAAGTGTATTGCCATTAACGAAACGAATATTTTGTACAACCGGTAATCTTTCCCTTGTCTCGGCAAAGACAACAGGGTCGCTAAACGGAGTTGCCTGTAAATTTACACCTGCTCCCAAAGTAGCCCGAACAACAAGTTGTTGGTTTCCAGTATTCCATTCCACATTGTTGGCGGTAATAGCACTATTTACATTCCAAGAAGTAGCCGTAGTAGTTCCAAAAAGCGTCGTTGGGACCCCTTCTCTGTACCACCATACTTGAAAACCTGTCGCACCTGGGGTCGAATTCCATAGAACATTGTTGCCACTCACTCGCACATTTTGCGGAGTCTGCAACCATACTGCATGAAGAGTAACGCCTGTCGTCATTTGTGCAGCGGTTACCGCTACTCCATTTGCCGTTGTTGCCCAATGAACAAACGGGAATCCTCCAGGGTGTGTTGGTCTTGGTAAAGCGTTGGGGTGAAGCCTTGTTACAGTTGTAGAGCTTAAGGCATTGCCACCCTGTGTATTGAAATGTATTGTCCTGCTTTGGAGAGGAACAAGATATATGTGGAACCTTCCCGTTGTTGCCGCTGTCATTCTATTGAAAGCGGTCACAGATAAATTGGTGAATTGCAACTGAGTTGTAACAGTTCCATCATGGATTCTGCTGCGCATTAAATCCACGTTAGCCGCGGAAAGAGTATGAGTAGCCGCCACACTTGTGTTTTCAATACCGAAAATGAAAGTATATCCTGATGGTACAGTCACATCAAAATTGATGTTTCTTTGTGTGGAATTAATATACGCAAACGTTAGTCCAACTGGAACGTTGGTGACACGTGCCGATACTAAATCTCCTCTTATACTTGTTCCTGGCGCCGCCGGAAGACTTCTGTCCAACACATTGACCAAAATCTGTCCGGACGCCACATTCTGCCCTACTACACCTGCTTGCGTTGCGGGTGGAGAAAGCAAAATTCCTGCAGCAACTGCCGCGCAAAGCATGACAACCGACGCACACATCATCCAAACGTTGCGCATTGATTTTCTTGCGCCCATTTTTTCGTTTCTCATATCTACCTCTTTCGTAATGGTTTCAATAGAAGTATACACCATATAGTATCTTTCTGACAAACCGAAATATACATTCAACGAAAAGCCCCTTGACTATTTTCGCCCTATCGTTATATAATAATCTCATGCTTCCGTAGCTCACTTGGTAGAGCAGCTCACTTGTAATGAGCAGGTAGTCAGTTCGAATCTGACCGGGAGCTCCAAATCGTACACAGTTGAACTTTTGAAAGAGGAGAAACTATATGAGAGTTGGAGAAATCTACAGTCATTCAAGTGGCACGACGAACTGTTGCTATCGGCGGACGGTTATGAAGAAACTGGTTCACTTTATGAAGTCGTAATTTACACACAACTTAAAGATGGAGAAGTCATGCCAGCGGGAACAAGGTACACAAGAAGCGTTGCTAATTTCTCGAAAAACTTTGTCTTAAAGAGTAATGAACTAGAAAAATAAGTAAATTCCAAAGTAGTTCCGCTTGATTATCAAGTTCGACTGCTTCACAGTTGGAAGCTCCAAAAACTTCAACAAATTATAATGGCTTTATCTTCTTAGTTTGTTTTTATTTTCTTTTTGGTTTCTTTCTCAAGTTCCAAAATACTCTTGCCTGGTAGTGGTTGATTTTCTGGCATAGTTCCACCAAGTTCCGCAATCGCCTTGCGAACAGTAGAGCCGACTCTGAAATGCGTTTCGTTTGCTTCGTCTTGTGTGGAAATATTATCTCGTTTCAAAATATCTTCTGTTTGCGTGATGCGGAATATATTAGCACCAAGTTCGGCACTCCCCATGTGGTCAAGTATATTATCTTTTTCGGCTAGGTTCTTGCGGTTCGCAATGTCCCTAGCTTTCAGTCCATTGTATAAACCCATGTATCCGAAATCTTGAAATATTGCATAATCGACCGGCTCTTTAACCCCAGCGCGTTTGGCGGCTTCAAACAGCAATTGGTTCTTCTGCTTTATTTCACTACGCAAGAAAAGCCGTCTTTCGTCTTCGGTCAACTGTGCATAAATTTCTTGGTATTCTTGTTGCCGTGTCTTTACCGCAAAATATGTTTGACCCGCTGCTATCACTTCCTTTCTTGGGTCTCCGTTCATCACGATTAAATAACAAGCATAACGCGATAATTGATAGTCTTTAACTTTTCGCAACTTTTTCCTTTCGGAAATGTTGACATCAACAATTCCCAATTTTGCCTTGCCACCAACAGCCATTTCAACCAAAGCGACAGTCTCGATAAAGTGATTTGCAACTTCTTGCTGACTTATCTTGCAAGCAATTTTCGCGGTATCAATCACGCGTTCAAAGTTTCGCCACTCTTTATAGTCAAGAACACTTTGCAATTCGCGAGCGAGCCAAAACTCTGAACCATGTTCGTCATGGTGTTTAATTTGCTCGAAGCTTTTATCCTTAATGTTTTTCATAGTGCTAATGACATTATATCATGAACTTCACCCCAACAACCCAAAGCCAGAGACAAGAACGTTGGTGACGGTTATTACAAGGATGGTGGCAAAGATTAATGCTATCGCCATTTTGTTAAGTCTTTTGCACAAGATGCAGTCGGGTTTATCAAGGAACAAGGTAAGGGTTGGTACGGCAAGAATCATGAATAGGATATAGATGCTTGCTATGTCATAGGCACTTGTGTTGCCTGGTGTGAATGTTGCGGCGAAGAATGCTGCCAGAGTTGCAACAGTAACGATAAGCGAAAATATTAATAGTGCAACAGTTAACGATTGGGTGTTAACCTGACTATTCTTAATTTGTTTAATCTTCTGCTCCATTGAAAAAGTATATGCAAAGAATTCAAGACACATTAAAATTGCATACGCTAGGATAGTGCTTTCGATACTGCCATCGTCAAAGTCTTACATTATTCGACATGACTAGAAGGAATTCGCGCTTGTTCATGAAGCATCATTAAGAATGAGTGGCAGTCTATTACCGAAGAAAAGAATTATTGGGATACACGGATTAAGTGGCTCTGGCAAAACAACAGTCTCTGAAGTAATGAAAGAGGAACTACCCAATTCAATTTTAATCCCTGGCGACAAACATGCTCTCGGAGGGATACTTAAAGACAAAGAAGGAGCCAGAAATTACTTCGGACGCAGTTTCGATGATTTTGACGAGCTTTGGGACTATCTTTTCAGATTGGATACCCCCGAACAAATGCATGACTATTTACTGTGGGTTAGACAATATGTAGCCGAAAGCATTGTTCCACTTATTCATCAATATTTAGCACAAGGTTATGACAACATAATTATAGAATATATGATATTGCAAATGATTCCACAGATTTGGCAGAATTCAATAACAGACAAAGTCGGAATAGCCGCACCGCAGCAAATTATTTCTAACAACTTGATCGAGCGTGAAGGTACTGATGCTTCTCCTTTGTTTAGAGACATACAACCATACTTTAATCACGGCGGAAAAAAAACGGTCATACGAAATGATAGTGGCTTAAGCGACATCGTAAAAAAAGCAATTGAATATTGCAAACAAGTGTGCTCAAAGAGTCCCGCAGAAATCTACAAGACCTTCGACAAAGGTTTTTGATGCCTTTGTTAAATAGTTTTTATATGCACAAACTATGTTAATCTCTGGCATATCCATGCCGTCAACAATTATCCTCTCCAGCCCTGGGTCATTCATAGCAACAAAAAGTTTTTCATAAAAACAACCTATACCAATACCATTTTTAACTAAGGCATAAACAGATTGCGCTGTTGCAGCTTCAATAAAGAATTTATTGCTCTCTAAGAAATCAGCATGTTGCGTCCCTCCAACTTCTTCGATATAACCAATAATTGGAAGTTTCAACAATTCAGTTTTTGAAATGTTTGTTTTGGGAGCAATCTCCTTATTCGCCACAAAAATTGCAGCTTGACTAAATAGTTTCACTAATGTGAAATTTTCTCTTTTTAGTTGCGTATCAATATCGACGATTAAGTCTATTTTATTTTGCTCCAGCAAAACAGCACTTTCCTTGTTGTATAGCATTAACTTTGCTTTCGGATACTCAGCGCAAAATTTTTTTATATAAGGGCTTAATATAAATAACAAAGATGGGGAAACACCAATTCTTATTGTTGTCGCCTTCTTCTTGTCAAATTCCTTAACATTCTCTTCCCTCTCACCTATTATCCCTGCAACTTTCTTTATCGCTGGATACAAATCATTTGCCGCACTTGTCGGCTCGACCCCGTGACTGTTATTAACAAACAGCGTTACGCCTAGCTTCTTTGAAAGCTCGCGTATGTGGTACATCATTGCAAAGCGCGTTAAACCTGCCCTTCTTGCTGGTTCGCTGTAACTGCCCGCCTCATAGACTTCTAGGAAGACTTTATACTGGTCCCAACTTATTTCCTCTTTACTGCTCATAGAAGAAATATAACACAGAAAGTTGTCCCGCGAGGCGGGTAATTTTCAGGAGCAATCCATCATTACCGACAGTCGCAGTCGCGACATTAAAATAATTAACCTTTAGCGGCACGGAGCCAAAGGCGAAGTTATGTTCACGGAGCGAAGCGGAGTATAACACGCTTGTGCGAGATTAACTACCCTTTGTGTTTGTTTTTGAAAAACTTTGCGTGTGGGTTGATGATTTCTTCGTCGATGTCTTTGGACTTCTTTTTAAGCTGGGAACGCTTGACCAATTTATCGATGACTGGAGTCATTGCAAGAGCAAGCCCAGCGGTCATAAGCTGAGATACCACGATGTAAAGTGCCATCGCTGCAGTCATAGTAAGCGAAACCACAATCATAAGCGCCGGCATCATGTACTTCATCATTTTACCCATCATCTGTGGGTCGAAACCAGGACGAGCAGACCCACCGCCTTGGGTTTGTGCCTTTGCCGTGCGGATGCTGTAGCCTGCGTTTTCTTCTTCGTCCTCAGGTTTTTTCTGTGGCGCGTTTGCACGTTGATGCTTTTGCATTAAATAGGTACTTCCAAACGTTGCAACACCCGCAAGTAATACCAACAACAACCAACCGTTTACTGCTCTTCTGTCTGGGTCGATTACACCAAAGATTGCGTCGTGCTGCATGCGAATGTCATTTGCTTGAACGGACGATACCGCTTCGCCGTCCGCATTTTGGAAGACGCTATATTGTGTTGTTCTGGTTGCGTTATAGAACTGGTCCGATGTCAGATTACGTCTTGTCCAAAAAGCATCAGACTGCCACATGTTGTGAATCCAAAGGAAACTAACACGGGTCTCGTTGTATAGGTAAATCAAAGCATCAGTATTATCTTCGGCGATTTCGCTGGTACGCTCGGCGAACTCTTCATTTAAACCATTTAGCGATGTCGCAAGTTGCTCTGCCGTAATTGTATTGGAGTTATAAAGTGCTTGGTACGATGCCCTTCTTGCGGCTATGTCATCGCTTACAACTTGGAACTCTGTTTGGACAACTCCGCGAAGTTCGATAAATTGTCTGTTCGCGTTGAAACCGCTCATACTTCCAAGGGCCTGGAATACAGACCAGAAAACCAAGATTGATAGACCAACGCTAAGCAACATGAATAAACAGAACCCCATCATACCGTGACTGTGTTTTGCCATAAGTTGTTGTCTGGCACGGTTATATGCAACCGGGTCACCTGCGTGTTGTTGTTGGAGTCTTTCCTGTTCGGGCTTCATGTCCGCCATCTTAATGGCGTTCATTTTTTGAAAGTATCGGTTTCCAAAGTCAAGTGGCAAAAGAACAATCTTGATAATAACAACGAACAAAATAATGGCAAGAGCATAAACCCCAACACCATTATATATCCAACTTAGAATCGAGAGGAAAAAACCCTGGATTCCACCAGTATCTGGAAAGCCTACACCTGTACCAATTAAATTACCCATTTGGCGCCTCCTTTCATTTTATATGGAACTGGATCGTAACCTTTGTTTTTCTTTCTGCTAAACGGATTGCAACGAAGTATCCGCCCCGTCGCCATCCACCATCCAACTATTACCCCATGTCGCTTAATCGCAATCAATCCATATTCGGAACAAGTCGGGGTAAATGCACACGTTGAACTTCCCTTCATGGGCTTTATCGTGAACCTGTACAAGTATATAGGAAAGCAAGCAATATGGGCAATGGTTTTTTTCATATAAGTGCCCCGACCTTCGCAAGAAGCTTCTCCATTATAATGGTTACCTCATGCGACTTCTTTTTATCAAGACCTTCTTTTGCAACGAAAATATAATAATGGTTCGGGCGCATCCTTTCAATAAGTGGTTTAATACCTTCCCTCATAACACGAGTTGCGCGATGACGTTGAGGACTGTTACCCACCTTTTTGCTTGCGCTAAAACCTATCTTCACATTCTTTCCTTTAGCAAAGCAAAAAACAAGGGAAAGTTCACTCGAGCCAACGTTCCTTCCCTTGCGATAAATATAGTTAAAAGTTTTCCGCTTCTTTAGACGATACGGTTTTTTAAGCACTTAGTTTTGCTCTCCCACGTGCGCGCCTTCTTGACAATACACGCCTGCCGTTAGCAGTTTTCATTCTCGCGCGAAAGCCATGTACTTTGCTACGCCTTCTCTTTTTCGGTTGGAACGTTCTTTTCATAGTAATAATGTTATCACATCAAGTGCGCAAAGGTCAAGGAGGAAAACGCTTCTAGCAGACGAGCGCGAGCATCAAAGCCATGATCTCTCGCTAAGACATCAAACATGTCTTCCATACTCATTCCTCGCATAGAATTCATCAAATATGCAGCGCGCACAGGCATATATGCATCCAGTCTTCCTCCTGAAATACAATAGTTTCTTATATTTGAGTTAACACTTGTATTTGTAGTAAGGATTATTAACTCCCTCATGAAGTGAGCCCCTAAATTCGGATTGACTGACAACATCAATGCAGCGGTTGCCGCTACAAACGGTGCAGCGAAAGAAGTTCCATTTTCAGAATTATGCCCTCCTCCAGTACGCGTACTCCTTATACTATCCCCAGGAGCAAAAAGGCAAACAGTCTCTCTCCCCCAATTAGAAGCAGGTCCTTGCCACAGGAAACCCCATGCCGCCCATGCATCATTACTATTTGATGCCGCGACGGACATAACATTTGTCGAATCATTGCGATGGTTGGCTGGAAATCGAGGGTTCGCATCGTTATTATTTCTCTCGTTTCCAGCGCCAGTAACAAAAAGTCCAGGAAAATTCTGAATCGCTTGCAACCTAGCATTGTCATTAGTTGTCCCACCTAAGCTTGCATTTATAATTTGGATCCTATTCGTAGTTGCAAACTGAATTGCTTGCACTTGAGCATTAATTGATGCAGATCCGCTAGCTATCGCAACTCTCAATGAAATGAGGCTTACATTACGCGCCAAACCAACGGACCCACTTATTATTCCTGCAACCCTTGTTCCGTGGCCGTGTGGATCGGTATTTACATCGCGATTCTCAGTAGTGAAATTCCTAGCAAGCCCCCTATTTACAACACTCGACAAGTCCGGATGGCTAGCATCAATGCCAGTATCCAAGACAGCGACCCTAATGGCAGATGAACCTGTGGTTATCGCCCAAGCTTCGGGAGCCCGAACCCTTGTTAATCCCCAATGACCCGACGGCACAGTTAAAGACATTGGCGCAAAGTTAGCTTCATGATAGTCGTGACGGATATCATGTTCATTAAAGACTGGTTCAAGATACTCGTAGAAGTTTGGGGAAGCACTTATTACATCAGACCTCTTTTCTAATCTTCTTACAGCTTCAAGGACACCCTCCCTGCTCGGCTCACTTAGTGTTAAACTAATAATTCTTCTGAACTCACCTATTTGGACGCTATGGGGACTCCCTTGTATTTGCTCAAGTCTACCGAAATTTCGTGAATTAATAGCAAATGCTTGCTCCTGCGCAGATTCAATTCCGGGCGTTATACAAACAACCCCTGAGAAGTTGTATTCTGGGAAGTCTCTGACGCTCAACCTCCTGAATCTGAGACTCTCTTGTCTATTAAGCACAACATGCACAGTACAATCAGAAAAAGAATCCTCAAGAGTTGCCGAGCTATAATATGTTCTCTCCTCTTCCGCAAACATGGATGCTGCAATATTGCCATTGCCAGTATTCTGCCCTACAAATAACATCGATAACATTACTAGTGACGTTAAGAATACAACTATTAATTTCTTCATTTTTTTTCTTCTCCTTCATTTAGGTGCCAACTTTAAATATGATCCAACCAAGACACCTCTGCCCTCAAAATATCTTTTCTTCCTTCTAGCTGGCTTATCGCATGTAATACATTCCCTCTTCCTGGATATCTAAGTTCCAACGAGACTCTTATCAAATTGTCAAGCCAATACCAGTGCCATTGATCTTGTATGCGTGCAAGATTTACCTCTGGGAAGTCTTCAATAGTTATGATCTTAGAGTCGCGTATAATGACCTCACTTTTCGGCCAATTGAAAGTTACAATAACTGTTTCATAGCAAAACTCTTGCCCATCATCTCTACTACATCCTACCAAAACAAACACTAGCATCGATAACATCATCCAAACAACAATTTTCTTACTTATAGTAGCCACCTCCTCTTATTTATTTTAGAAAATCTAATCACAATAAGTTTAAAGTATGCTTCTAAATTCTCCAAACAAAAAACGAGGGCTTCCCCTCGCTTTTAAACTAATCTTTGATTATTCTATCCCAAACAATCTTTCAAGGATTGCGTCTACCTTTGCGTGGTCTGCCGCATTGGCTGCTAGGTTGCGGAGTGCGTCCTCGATTTCTGCACGCAAAGTTGCGTCAAGTTCGATTGTGGTTCCTGTGTCTTTAAGTCTTGTAAGGGTTTCAAGTGGTTCGTCGCCGAAGATTGCAACGAACTCGTCACCTTCGTCAAGGTTGCCGACACCATCGATAATGTCGGTGATTCCGTCAAGCATGTCACCAAGGATTTCAACGATTTCTTGGGATTCGTCACCGAACGTAATAGTTGCGATTCCATCAAGCATGTCGTTGACGACGTCCTCTACGATGGCTACCACCACGGTACTAAGGAATGCGTTTTCAGAAATTTGCTGAAGGGT